>ERZ780178.33-NODE-33-length-108087-cov-23.348147_pt1 | contig 108087 bp, 130 predicted proteins | sample MGYA00511018_ERZ780178 | MGnify/ENA primary metagenome ERZ780178 (study PRJEB29588, sample SAMEA2151439) | human gut metagenome | biome: human gut; feature: human-associated habitat; material: faeces | place: Denmark | collected 2008/2010 ...
AGCACTAAATGATATTGGAAAGTTTGCAGCATTGTTGGAATATGTTCCCCACTGCTATATGCCAACAGCAAGCCAACAGGGGTTTATATTTCTGCCACCAAATTGCCAATTATTTGCTGTATTTGAGTCGTTTGATATTGAGCTATACAGCTCTAAATAGGTTGGATTGCGCACACCATGTAGATTTATGCCACCGATATTTACTTTATTAGTTGGAAATGCAGCATAAAAATAATCGGAATTACTGAAGGGCAAAAGAAACGTCAATGTGCTTCTATCGTCTGTTACAACTCCCCACTGCAGAATTAGCCCATTGCTAAATTTAACATAGCCGTTCTGCTCCAGCAGGGCGGCGACGATGTACGCCCCATCATCTTTTAATAACGCTAAATCGTTATCTGCGATGATGTCTTTAAATTGATTGTATAGTGCTTCTGATGGGAAGACGTGTATCTTCCCGAGATTTGTTGTTGACTGAGCCATTTTTTACCTCCTGTCATAACCCAAAGCCGGGATTAACAACGCAAGCACAGTAAATATCCAATTACCGCCGCTTACAATGAATCCCAATGGAGCAACAGCGACTGATGCCATAGTAGCATACAACAGCCGTTGTTTATTATATCTGTCCAAAATAATTAATACAGTTGGCAAAGCCACGCATGTGCGTATAGTGCCATAGATTAAAAACATATCAGTTATGCCTAAGTTGGTCATTATCATAACGGCAGATGCTACAATAAGCAATGCTATCATAGATAATCTGCCAATGCTGATTGACTGTTTCATATCAGCACAAACAATAGATGAGAAGGCGCATAGATTACTGTCAAGTGTCGAAATCAGGGCACATAATACGCATATAGCAAGAATGACTTTCAATGAGAATGACTGAAATGCAGTTGCAATAGTCCATTCAGCATTACCAGAACTGCAAAAACCAATTAAACCAAAAACGGCAGGAATGATGCCAAACATCAACGCACTGCCGATAAAAGTCGATTTTATTTTGTCTTTGTCTATACTGAAAACTCTTTGCCAGAAAGTCTGGTCAACATACGGTGCTGACAACAAACCGATAATAGTAGGTATACCGAATGCCCCTAACAGCTCCATGAAAGGTATGGGTTTTCTGCCCATAATATTCAAAGAACCGCCGTCTGTCAGCACTGCCGCAAGCAATATCAGCCCGCCAAAAAGCATTAGGAAATACTTGTTGTAATCAGCAAGAATACTGCCCTTGATGCCATCACGCCAAACCATAGCCAACGCCATAACTGATACAGTAAGTGCTGACAGCCATTTCGGTATATCACCCCACGCCACAAACAGCGTATGCAGTCCCATAAGTTGGACGCACGTAGAGCAAATCAGTATAGTACATGATACTGCAAGGTGTAACCTCTGTTGCCCTTTTCCTGCACCCTTAATAGCATCAGTAAGTGTAAATCCATCTGTCTTACATCTTACCACCGATGCAAAATATGCAAACAGCATAAGCGTAAGGATGTTAGGGATAAGGAACAGCAGGAATCCACCTAAGCCACTGTAATATGCTTTCTCACTGCTGACGAATATAGCGGGAGTCCATATCCACGTAGCAGCTATGGATGCCATATAGAATATGCTTTTGGCGTTTTTCCATAACAGGAAATCACACATCTAACCGCACCCTCTCTCTCCAATAGTTACTCAGACGCAGTGACGGCACTTTCAGCTTATATTTGCGGAATTCTTCGTCACCGTTCTGAGTATAAATCCAATCTTTAAAAGCCTGCTTGTACTCATAATCTTCTACATATGCGCAGTTTTCCTCGTAGTGTGACATTGCATATTGCTGGAATTTTTCCGTGTCAAAGAAATGTACTACGTTCTTTCCCTCGCCATACTGCACCATACCACACATATACAGTCTGTAGATGACAAGCAGATATTTGTAGATGAAGTTGACTGCCCACAGAAACTCAGCTACTGTGCAATTCTCAGGCGTTTTCTCCAGCCATGTAATAACATCGCCATACGTTGCTATGCAAGCCTGCGTGAAGTTTCCTTTAAACTCACCTATGCAAATCTTATGCAACAGGTCAATCTTCACTGCATCAGCCATAGTTGTATTACGTTCTTTGTACGTAAGCTCCATGTTCACCATTGTTCCCATAGTCTGGTCGCCAATCTCACCCGTCACAAGCAAAATGTTCTTATCTTTTGCAAGCTCTGCAAACGAATTCTTCAGTGATGGATAAAAACTTACATCCTTGAATTCGTGATGCAGTATCCGCTTATACAGTCGCATATACTCCATGACTGCGCATTGGTCACTTACTACTGTTAGCGGAATGCCTCTTTTAACCAGCGCATAGAACACAAGCGTGCTGTCAATACCGCCACTCAACAGCAGATATACATCCCTGCCGTTGATGTTCTTTACAACATTGTCGGTCGCATCTTCGATAGCATCTTCCAATGTTACCAGTTTTTTGTCCGGTACAAGGGAAATCATCTTGCCCCCAATATTTAATGGGTCTGTCAGTCTGTTATATCCCTGATACGTAGAATGGTGTACCAACGTCTGTGTGACAAGATATTTCTGATTATCCTTATCTTTTGGCGGTTTTAAGATTATTTTGTGAAACACTTCATCGTAATTCATTGCTCAACCTCGCTGAATTCAATACACTTCAATTCATCGATAGTCTTTGCTTTGTTGATAACGTCAAGCCATTTTTCGTAATAGCCAATCAGTCTATCGTTTGTATCTGCAATCTTGTTATGACGTTCCATGATACGCTCAGCCATAGTCTGTACATCGACACATTCAGCCTTTGCAAGTTCCTGCAACAGTCTGCCCCTTTTGTTATCGTTGATATACGCAAGAGCTTGTTTTTCCATTGCAAGAAATGTTCTCTGCCCTACTGTTACTCTGTACATAAACGCATCCAGCAGTGTGTTTGCCACAAGATTGTTAAGCTCATTCAGTTTGATTTCCTTTTCCTCAGCGAAAGTGTTTTGATTGTTAAGCCGTTTTTCGGCAATTCTATACCACTCTTCCTGCGGAACGATTGTATAGCTGCCATCATCGTTAAGGTCAACGTCATCGCCTACTTTTGCGTCTGTGTCGGTCACATCGACAAACATCATTGCAGGAGAATGAGCTAATCTCCATTCCTCAAACGTCATATCTGTGTCATATACTGCCCTTACTCTGCCATACATGACATGAGCTATTTTTGCCATACATACCCTCCTAAATCGTCACATCTGCTTTATGGGTGTTGATTTCATCAGACCATGCTATAACTGCATCTTTTATCCATCTGCCATCCAGTGTATAGCTCTTGCCAGCAGTCACACCAACGTATTTAGTGAAACTGCCATTACCATATTGGATTACAGTATTGCCAGATTTCTCTGGTTTTCCACTCGTGCCTACATACGCAAAGTCTGTTGTTTCATCACTCCAACCATCGAAGCCTGTACCTGTTATCTTGATGATTTTTACAACTGCAGGAATTGTAAGCGTATAAGATTTTGTTCCGAAATTACTGCTATAGTAATTCCATACACCAACGCTTACACTGCCAGCCGCCACATGCTGTTCTAATTTGACATCATACGTAGCATCCTTAGTATATGTGACATCTACATCAGTGTAGTAAATGTCACTGTACTTTACTCTGTACGTTGTGCTAGTCCCCATGTCATCCGTCAACGTAATTTGTCCGTTGGCGTTTGTCATATGATTGCTGCCATTGATTTCTACCTGTTTACTTTCCAGCACCGAGCCATCAGGCATCTTTACAGTCAGGACAATGCTAACAGCTATGTAAATCAGCGGTCTGTATGCCACATCTGTTTTTACAGGTCTGTAAGCATCACCATTAATATAAATTTTGCACTGCATAACACACCTCAGGAATATACAATAAGCTTAGTTTTAGCACTGTCAAGGTCGACCTCTTTCCATGTACCGTCAGCACATAAGTATCTAATGCTGTTACCTTTAGGCGGTGCAGGAACAAATCCGTGTGTACCACCTACGCTTGTTGTTGCACCTTTCATATCCGCTGGTTCTGCCCACTGAGCATCATTGCGCAGGAACATCACTGCATCGCTCCTTGGTGGTGCAGGTGCTAAACCTTTAATACCACCCTGTGTTGGCGTACTCCCTGTCATAACAACCACATCTGCGACCGCCGTAGCTACAAACGCAGTTGTTGCAAGCTGAGTATTGTTTGTTCCCTTTACCGCCGTAGGCGCTTTCGGAGTACCTATAAACGTAGGATTCTGCAACGGAGCATAGGTCTTCTTGATGTTGTTGCCACTTTCATCATTTATTGCGTTTGTAGCATTATCGACATTATCAATCGTCCATGTTTTGCTGTTGCCGCCTGTGTCAATGGTTAACGTAGCATCGCTGACGGATACACCTCTTACACCGCTGTTGCTGAAAGTAGTACCAGTCAAAGAAAGACCTGCACCAGCACTATAGGTTGTATCTGTAGGTTTTGCCCATGTGCCGTCGCCGCGCAAAAATCTTGATTGCCATCCAGCAGGAACGGCTGGAGCTAAACCATGAGTACCAGGTGAATAATCTGTTGCGCCAGTCATGTCTTTGATGTTGGCAACGCCAGCTTGTACGTCAGACACTGCATTCTTCACGTAAGCCGTTGTCGCCAATCTTGTACTGTCATCTTCTGCTGCAGGTGTCGGTGCTTTCGGTTCGCCCGTGAAAATAGGATTATCAATGCTTGCCATGCGTTTGAAGTAATGCACGGTAAACTTTGCTGTGCCATCAACGATAACCGCACCTTCAACAGCCAATCCATACATCGTAGGCACTGTTTCTGCCGTAGTACCAGCCGTAGTACATACGAGGAACGCACCATCAACAGCACCACTACATATAGTATCGAGAGAATATGCAGTGTTGCGTTCCAACGACTTAATAGGGCTGTCAACAATCTGGCTTAAAATCGTCTGAAACCAATAATCATCATACTTGCCTTGTTGTTTGATATGATATTTAGCTTTTACTTTCGCCACAATCTAACCCCCCTTAGCTGTAAACTATCATCTTCACATTGCCAGCATCAGATGATATGCCATCCAGTTTACTTTTGTCCGCAGCACTCATAAGCCCCGCCGCAGTGGCCGTCGCGTTGCCGGGTGTACCTGTAAAGTCACTGTAACTGCCTGTACGTGCGACGTCTGCCAATGCGTTGAGCCTGCTAAAAAACTTATACCCAAGATTATACACAACCTTGTTTTGGACGGCATTTGTGCTGTTGGCATCCAACATATCATCCACAATAACAGCCGCAGGGATAGTTGGCTTGTTTGTAAGGTCATTATAATCGCCGCTTTTGGCAACGGCTTTAAGCTCACTGCTCTTGACGTAGGCCGCCAATGACTGATGCTGCGTCAGATAACCTGCGTCGTTTTGCAGAGCTGACACCTTGGTGGGTATGGTCGGTTTGTCGGATAAATCATTATAGCTGCCGCTTGTTGCCACCGTCGACAACCCTGTAATCATGCTGGCAGGGTGCGTTTCAGGGTGCGTGTAGACCGTATCCGTAAATTTGGCGTTGGCAGGGACGGATGCGCTAATAGTGTAGCCGTTTACCTTGCCGATAAAGTTAGGAGCGGTAACGGTAGCGGGGAATAAAGACTCCTTCATATAGTTGTAGCTGTATAAATGCCCGTTGGTGGCCATGTTGCTAGGCGCACTCCAGCAGGTGCCGCCAAACGCCATTATACGTTTGACGGTAAGCCCTTTATAATGGTTGTTGTCCGCGAATCTCTCATGACCAAATGTAAACCTTATCGTGTCTGCATTGCAATATCGCGTTGTGCCAAATCTAAAATCATTTCCTACCACCGATTGCTCGCGGATAATTTCAAAATTAACAACGGTATATCCGCTCCACCCCTGAAGGTAATGCTTGCCGCCATACGCTTTAAAATCGCTGCCGTCTTTCTGCGTTTCGATGGTAACGTATGATTGAAGTGAGCCGTTTGTGGAAATGTAAAAGATAAATTTTTTAATCTGCGTATATATTACGCCAGCAGCGCGCATGGTAATACGCAATAAATTGTCTGTGCTTTGATTATTGCTGGTGCATTTGCCAATCACATAGTCTGCCTCTTGGCTAAATAATTTCCATTTTTGGTCGATTGTTAAACCGTAATCAAGCCATGTCTTACCACCATCAATACTGTACTCTATATCGACATTACTTGGTGGGAAAAAACAGAAATGGTCACTGCCTAATTCTGGCACCATAGCAGCATCAATCGGGCTGAAGTCATCTAATATATCCCTGCCGCCCCACTCAAGGTCAGCCTCGTATACCTTATCGGTTTTATTGACTTTGGTATCCAACGCTGCCTTGATAACCTTGTTTTGTACCGGATTGGTACTGCTAGCGCTGAGAGTGGTGTCGATGGGGACACCACTCGCATAAGAAAGATTGCTCCATCTTGTAACGCCATCACCAATTTTGTATTTCTGAGTATCACTTTCAACGCCCATCTCTCCGCTCATCAGAACAGGATTAGCGTTACTCCATTGAGCGGATGTAGCGTATGCGTGACATACTCTTACAATCAGCTCTTTGTCAGCCATTACGCTACACCACCATTGATGATAAGAGTATCGCCTTCAGCTACATACAATTTTTGTACATCTACAGTTTGGATTTTTGCATTTGTTACTGCATTATCAGCAATTTTTGTTTCAGTTACTTTGCCTGCACCGATAGTGGGATTCGGATAAGTACCTGTCAAATCACCACCAGCAGCACCTTTAGGAGTACGTGCATCGCTCAAACGTGCATTGTTGCCTTCTACTACAGTACCAGCAGTTGTACCGAAATTCTTATTGAAAGCACTGTTTTTGGTGAATTTAGGCTCATAAGTTTCAGAAGCACTAGAGGTAGTCAAGAAACCTTTTGCATCAATGACCTGTTTAACCTTCAGTGCTGTCATAGCCTTTTTGTCATCTGTACCTGCTTTTGCTTCTTCGGTGCTTGCAATATCCAGCGGATTGGAGATGCTTACAAAAGTGCTACCGCTCCAACGATACTCAATGTTAGTATCTAAGCTTACATAAATCTTACCTTGTTCTCCCGAAATTACAGTAGTGTGGGCAGATTCTTTATAAAATTTGCTGTTATAAAAATAACCTTCAATTACATCATCTACATAGCTAGGCAACTGACTGCTCGGCACTAAACCGCTTGCGTCCAGAGTAGCAACACCATTAGCTTTGCCCTTTTCGCTAGTAGGAATCTTAGTTGCATCGGCAACGGTAATATCAGCAGTACCATCAAACGCTACGCCATTGATTTTGTGAGCAGTCTGCAATTTGTCTGCGGCTTTTACCACGCCAACGGCAGAACCTTTGTAGTCGCTGATTTTCATGTAATTTGCCAATGCTGTGTCAATAGTACCCATGAAGTAATCAAGGTCATTGTACGCTTTTACGCCATCGCCAAATTTCAGTTTACCAGTGTCACCCTCATAACCCATTTCGCCTTTTGCCAGCACAGGATTAGCTGTTTTGAAAGCTTCTGCGCTACGAGTGTCCACCATGAGTCTTGCAAATAATGTTTTGTTAGCCATTTTGAATACCTCCGTTAATAAATTCTATTTCTGCATAATCTCTGCCGATGCAGTAATAATACAAATCATCGGCGTTATACCTATACACCGCATTTTCATCTCGTGCGATATATACTTTGTTTTCATCTCCGACTACGGGGAAATCTGCTTTGTTGGCGAACGATTCAGCACCGCTGTCGCCTTTCTCTCCCTGTTCGCCTTTGATGTTTTGAACATTAACGCATATCGGATAGCCTACTAAGTTTTTCTTACAATTATTCATGAGCGACCTCCATAATCTGCAGTTTTCTCATATAGTCGAATGTGTAAACCCTGCCATCAGCAAACTTAATATGAACATCATATGTATATCGCCCGATTGGCAGTTTCGACATGTCTTCAGCAGATATCACGAATGTCAACTTGCGTTCACCCGGCGTATTGATGTTGCAGTACATCATCACCTGCTCCCCCTGCTTTATACTCAGGGTAGCAACATCGCCTGTCTGAAGTGCATAATTCTCCAAACAGTACTCCATAGCCAATGTGTCGCCATATGAATATTTGATGTCACTGTTCAATCCGACTCTAATCACATCAATCACCCTTTACTGTGTTTCAATCCATATGTCACCTTCACCTTGATTTGTCGGCATTTCTTTCTGCACAAGCATATTGCCTCCCAACCTGTCTCGTACAATCCACTGACAACTGCCGTCATTCACTAATTCACCGTTAGAAACAGCATCGAACGTAGGCTCATTGATGTCTGTTGTACCCTCAACAGTACATTTAAGACTGTACCTTGACGGCAAATTGGGTGAAGTAACAATATCGCCAACAGAATACTGCTTATTGTTTTCTCTGATATTGCCAGCCTTAAAAAGATACTGTGCTTTTGTGTCGTTCAACTGTTGCAATGCATTAAAAAATTCCATAGGCGGCGGTTCATTCTGTTGCAGATAGCCCCACCCACGCAAAAACGATGCGTCAGGCCATTGCAGCACCTCGCCTGTAGTCGCACCGCTTGCAAAGATTTTGTTGAAATCTGGCTGTGTGATACCCATATTATCATCGCCTTTCTTATACTAAACTGCCCTCAATCTCAAGCACTCTAGCGAATGTACCTACGCCAAAACCGCTGAAACTGCCGACGTTTTTACCATTACGGCTAAACCCGAATGTTCCGTTTCCATTGAACCAATAAAAGTACACAATACCAATACCAGCTCCACGTATAACAAGGTCAAGCGTGTTTATGAGATTCATCTCATTGCTTGATACATATCTGCCTATGCCTACACGTATCTTTGCGTTACCGCCATTAACGGCAACCACACGGCTTAACCCGAACATTCTCTTTATGCTTATGAGAGTGCTCTCTCTACTGCCGTCTGTAGTGTTCTTCACTATCTTCAAGAATATAGCAAGCCTGTACTTGTCATCGTTCAATGTTGCTGAAGACAAGTATGTATCACCATATCTGTAAAATTTCGCCGCACCAAATGTCTTGTCGCCATGCTCTGGGAATCCGAAAAACTCATTGCCTATGACGGCATCTACCTTGCGTGAGATGTCTGCGACCTCGCCGCACATATCAAGCTGTTTTCCAACCGCCACGTCTGGCCATATCTGTGTACGTATCTGTTCTTTCAGTTGTTCGTGATACTCAAACTCTTCACCAATGACTTCAAGTATTGCTTTTATAACAGGCTTATCATAAAACTGCGACAACAGCAGATATAACATTCGCTCTGTAGGTTTACCCATATTCTAAATCTCCATTGCCACTGTTACACGCTCTGTGCTGAACGTAGCAACCTCGCCACGTTCAATCGAAATGCTCTTGTCAACATAATTACTGCCGTCTTTGGATATACTTATATCAAGATAAGCTATGCCATCCACGTTGCTATATACAGGACCTACGAATCTTTGGGAGATAACATCTGCACCCATCTCCAGCTTCTGTCCAGTGCTTACAACAACATTTTTTACTGTGTTGACCCAATCGCCCGGAAGTGTTTCCTCTTTGTACTCGTGAATGATGACCTTTACCCAAATCGGAACTTCAACAGGTCTGCTAAAGCGCACCTTTTCTGCCGTTCCCTCACTGTCTTTCACTTCAAGCTCAATGTCACCATTTGTATCGATGCCTATCGGAGCTTTATCGAGGATAGTCTGGGCAATCTCCATATCATCACCGCCATGTACAATCGCTAAAAAGCTATGTGGTTTAAGACCATCAACAATATCATCGCTTCTGTTCTCATAGATGGTTACATTGTCGACATCCTGCAGCGCCAGCAACCCGGCTTTGATTGACTCTTTCATTGATACGCTTTTGGCATATACTGCCGCCGCATATCTCTGCCTAAGCTCCGTTACTGTTTCGTTGTTTCTGCCGACATAGGCTGAAGATTCATTGCAACATCTTGTCCAGCCATCATAGATAGTATTTATCTCCTTGATACTGCCAATCTCAGGCTCTAAAGGACCAGTGTTTTCGGCAACAAAAATAACAGGGCTGCCCACCTCGACCACTTTCATGTTCTCCGTAGGAACTACCCTGCCACCATATCTTCTATCTTTTTGGCTTAATACCAGATTGCCATTGTTGTCAACACTGCCGCTCCAATCACTTTCCTTTATCTGCTCCAGCAGTTTCAGATACACATTCACTGATGTATCACCGCTCTGGGCTACGTAGCTTGCCCTTGTAGTGCTATTCAACAGAAATGAATATAACTCTCCTGCCTTAACATTTTCAATGCGTAGAGATACGTTTACAGCGTTATTAAGACTTATTGTGCTTGCTGATAAAATGTTATATCTTTCATCATCTGTGCCTTTCACTTGGCAGTTTGACGGCAATACCATATTATTATTGCCATAACAGATAAGATACAGATAAGTTGATTCAGCCTGTTTACGCATAACGCCGCTATAAATAATAGTATTGTCGATACTGCCTTCATCAGCACTTACAGGCGACCGTGCATAGTAATCATACTCTGCCAATTCCCACTGTCTGTCTGATTCCTCAGCTATCAGTCCTACCAGCACGCCGATAACACTGTTCGGTTTTCTGCTTACGGATGCTCCCAGCTTTGCATCCAGCCTGTCAAACAAGTTCCTGCGTATCTCAGGTAATCTCATTCTGACAAAGCCGTTAGGTGTAACTCCATACTGTGTATCATCACGTATTGCCATAGCCTAGTTTCTCCTTTCTCGTAACCAAACCATAGGACGTAGACGCTTCATACTCTACTGTCATAGTGCGTTCGGTAGCGTTATAGTATACCTCCAATGATGTTACATCATTCACATCATCAACTTTCATAATCTGCTCTTTAAAAATTGAGCGTGCAAGCTCTATGTTGGGATTTTTAACAAGGATATAGTCAAGGTACGGCACTCCGTGCGTTATATCCAAGAACCACTCCCCCAACCACGTCAGAAGTTGTATCTTTATCTGCTGTGCCACACGTTCTGCATTATCAATAGCAATCAAATCACCATCAGCAATAATCAAATCATGCGTTTTTGCGTTCAATGCAAAATCCAGCATCAGAACCACTCCCTATGGCAATGTGGGCAATACCAAACCTTATGCCATTCGCCTTTGCTGGTATATCCAAAAGGCCCATCCAATATAGCTCCGCATTTAGGACACTTCTTTACCTCTTTACACGCTGCAACCGCCATCGCAACAATAATAATCAACACTAAAACAAAAACTACTACCATGTTATCACCCCATTTTCAATGAGCAGAACTTGTTTCTCCATGTACGCCCGTATGCGTATGGTTCTGTACGCTTATACTGCCAGCCGTAATATCACTGTCGCACGCTATCTTCCCGCTCATACGGCTTGTACCACTGCAAGAGTAGTTTCCTTGTATACTGACATTGCCTTTGATATTTACATTGCCGATAATATTCACTGTATTATCAGGTGTCACACTTACCAACGTACCATTATTGATAAGCTCTACATTCTCAGCAGATATAGACTGTGTAGGACGCATCCCTACAAAACAGAACGCATCTGTCAAATCATATCTGCGTGGGTCATGATTATCTTTATTGCCCTTACCAATCCATTCATCCGTCGAACGCTCTGCAAAAACCAACAGACATCCATCGCCAGCCTTTACAGGATAAGTTATCTGTGCATTGCCTGCATGTGGCATAAATACAGGAACGCCACTAACAACAGGATAATCTATTGTAGTGCCATCACTTTTATAATATGACATCAACGGCTTTACTGTTGCTATGCACGTACCAGCATCGAATGAAAGTATGGTAGCAGGACACGCAGTATGAATACCGCTTATGCCATTGTTTATCATATCTTCGATGTTCTGTGCTATGTCATTACCTGTCATTTTTTGCTCTCCTGTTCAACGATTTCATGGATTTCCATTTCCGTATACCAATTACCGCCCATGTATTCACCATTATGTGTCAGTTTGTCGCATTTGAACCAACCTTTGGCAAGTCTGCTGTCTACATACACCAAGTCACCGGGAGAAACTGTAGGCTGCAACAGACATTTGAGCCTGTATCCCTGTTTTCTGCTTTTTCGCTTGTTGGCATTCTTGCTGTTGCCAGCATTCTCTTTGGCAACGATGAACGATGCTTTGACAACGCTCTCAACACTGCCAATCAGTCCGCTTGCAGCACTCAGTTTGACTGCTTCGCCTTTAGTTGTACCGCCATCCTTTATAACCTGTATCATGTTGTTCTGTATGCTCCATGATAAGTCTGAGCCAGCACAAGCCTTGTCCAAACAGCTTTTGCCTGTACCTACAAAAGAAAAGCCATTAGCAAAAGATGAAAACTCGCAATCCTCTGCATAGTTTACAACCAGTCCCATTTCCTGCACCACATCGTCTATAACCTTTTTGCGACTTACATTCTCAGCATAAGATAAAGATACTATACAGTTGCGTATAGCTATCTGCCCATCGCTGGCTGAAATCTCTGTTGTACGCTCCCCATTTGAAAAAGTAGTCTTTATTTCGGTGATATAGCCAACGAAGATACGCTTTAACCCCATATCTTCACTATATCCAACCTCTAAAATAATGATACTGTCATCTTTTTCTATCTTTTTGGCGGTAGCATCAGATAAGTTATAGATTTTTATCTCAGCTTTGTTTGTCTGCTGTGACAAGTCTTTGACTATGGAAAAAGATATATTCAGCCCATCGCTGTACGGCTTACCCTCCAATACAAAGCCATCACTGCCCTGTACACCGATTGTGAGCTTATATATTCTGTCAAACTGTGCCATTGTAATATTCTTCCTCCGTCAAATACACAAGTGCAGCACGTCCATCCGCAAACGCATCTCGGTCAATTACTTTTTGTTTGGTAGCTACAAAAAACTCGCCTTTAGGAATGTTAAAGCAATGCTTGTTAAACAGAAGCGGAAAGTTTGGCACTACCTTTACATTAGTAAGCAAGGGATTATCGTGTTTGTCCCACAAGTGAAGTGTCCAAAAATAGCCGTCGGGATTCCATAACATACGAAACTTATATAGTGTTCCGTCTAATGTTACGCTCGATACCACATCGTTATCATCATTGAATGTAATAATTTCCATTATTTTTTCCCTCCGACTAAACTTGTTGCACCATCAACAACTCCAGCCAACACGCTCTTGTTCCCGCTCAAATACGGATTTAGTACACTTAAAGAGCTTTCAACTTCATCTTTTACCATATCACCTAAACCAGCACTTCCTGCTGCGCCAGCCGCTCCAACAGCACTTTTACCAGCCGCACCGCCTGCCTTTGCAGTTTCAGCGGCTTTTTCTTTTGCTGCAGCATCTACAATGCCTTTGGGAATCTCTACTGTTTCTGTAGTCACCTTGACGATTTTCACAAAGCTGACCTCTACACCAATAACAGACAAACTTTCCTGTGATTTTGTCAACTTGCAACTTGTCATCATCATGTCAGAAAGTATCATGTTAGGTCTGGTGATAGTAACAGGCTGCTTTGCATCTCTTATAGCTACAAGTGCGTCATAAGCATTCTTAAATTTCCATTCACCTTTGCCATTGGTTTTCCATGTAATAGGGCTGCTCGATACCCCTATTGTCATACTGACTTTCAGTGGTTTGTTTACTACGTTGTCCTGTATCTCAAAGCCTGTTTCTACAGGATGCGTAGCTACTTCCTGTTCATACTGATAGTCAATAGTCTTAACAATATCAACCTTTAACGATACTGTACTTGATTTTTTCTGATACTTGCTTGCTAACATACCGCCTACAGCAGAACCAACAGAACCGCCAACACCAAGTACATTACCAACGGCATCACCAATAGCCTGGCCGTTGTATGTACCGTCATCGTTTACTGCACCGCCTATGGCATTGTTCAAAACATTATTGCCAATACCAGCAAACAACTCACTGTTGCTTTTGCTCCCCAGTGCTCCTGCTTCACTGATATACCCACTAAACGCAGGCTCTTTGGCTTTGCCTATGATTGTTGGAGATTTAGAAGCACACATATTAGTAACCGAGCTGATTATTTCACCTAACATATAGCACCTCGCTTTATCATGGGGCAAATTCGCCAAAAGTCGGATTCCAACCACCAAACACAACTTTATTGTTCATATCGTTTGCATATTTCGCACTTTCTTCGGCGGACATGCCGCTAAACGTCCAATAATTGTTGACTGTCTGATTGCCAGAATTGTTTATATTGCGTCCACCAGTTGAAACATCTCTTCCAAGAACATTTTTCTTGTACCAATCACTGTCTATAACATTAGACATAGGTTGATTTAATGAGCTAAATGTATCTTTACCGAACCATTTCTCAAAAAGCGGTACACCCGGTTTTTTCGCATTATCAAACAAGTACTTCAATCCTGTGAATGCCACTATCAAGTTGCCAATCCAACCCAAAAGGTCTTTGATTGCAGAAACTGCATCTTTTTTGCACCAATCCTTGAATGTTTTGCCAAAATCAAGCCAAGAACCTGCCATTTTCTTGCACATATCATCCCACGAACCAAACATTCTGCCCATTACACTGTCGCCACCTTTCATCCAGATGTAAACATCTTGAATGAGAAGGATGATAAGCACGATGGCAGCAACTACCAATGCTGCAGGCGCAGTAGCTATAATCCAATGAGCAGCCATTGCAAGCGCAGTTCTCAATGATACAGCTCGCATAACAGCATAAGCCGCCTTTAGAGCACTGAGCATACCAATAGTACCTCTAATAGCTACGCCAACACCACGCACAGCTCCGCCAAGCAGATTAAACCCTGTAATTATTGCTGATTGTATTACTGTTCTGTGCAACCACATATACAATACGCTCGCATAAATACCTGCCGTAACAAGAAAAGGTGTCCACGTGCTCATGTCTATAGCATTGATTTTGATGGTCAGCTTATCCACTTGGTCAGCAATTGTTGCGATTAATCTTGCCACTTTATCGCCAAATCCAAATTTGTTTTCAATAGAGAAAAATAACTGAGCTATTGAATCTCTAATTCTACTAGATGCTTGTGCTACTGTCCACGGCATATTACCCAAGTCTTTTTTCAACGAATCAGACTGTTTGCGTACTGCGTCAAATACATCTTTAGCAGTCAGTTTGCCCTCAGAACCAAGTTTACGCAGACTGCCTATTGTTGTACCCATGCCCTTTGCAATGGTTTCAGCTAATTTAGGTGCTTGCTCCATAATGGAGTTCAATTCGTCGCCACGTAATGTGCCAGAACCTAAAGCCTGTCCCAACTGTACCAACGCAGCCTGTTGCGATGCAGCGCTACCGCCGCCCAAGAGCATTGCATTAGAAACGTCCTCGGTGAATTTCAGAATATCATCGGTACTTTTGCCAAGCTCGCTTGCATTTCTTGCAACAGATGTAAACAAATTCGCAGATTCAGCATAGCTTTGACGTGAACGTCCTGCCATTGCATAGATTTCTTCTTCTACACGTTTAGTTTCTTTGCCACTTTTTACTACATTTTTAATTTGTCCTTCAATTGTTTTCAATTGGTCAGACATTGCAATATAGCTTTGAATGCTGAACGATATTCCAGCAAACGCCGCCAACGGACCTACCAATCTGCCCATAGTTCCTTGCATCACGCCAAGCAGATTATTGCTTATCCCCAATTGTTGGATAAATGTGCTCAGTCTAGCATTTTGCAAACCTGCAAAGAATCTACCAAATACACCTTGCCCAAAGTTATTAAAATTGTTAGCTTGTCTTTTCGCATTCTTTATTTCTGTGCTTAGATGTTTAGTTTGCGATATAGCATCATCAAACATATGAGATTTCTTTTTTGTTTCTACATCTTTCCCAAACTGCCTAATCTCTTGATTAAGCTTTCCTAGCGCCGCAAGCTCTTTGGAGTAATCTATACCTTTTTCTTCTTTGTATGCTATGGACTTTTTCAGTGTTACAAGTTGAGTATATTTGGCAACAAGTTCATCAAGTGCGGATGTATCGCCTATTTGAAGTGCATCTTCCTGTATCTTTTCAAAAGATTCCATGCCCAACTTATCCAACTCTGCCTGCAGTTTTCTTGCTTGATTACCAGCTCCTTCTAACAGACTAATAGCCGAATCAAGTCCACCAGCAGAGTCCAAATCAACTTTATTGAACGCATTTGCAAACGATTCACCTATATCGTCAATCATAATGCCAACTTCTTTACTTAATTTTTGAAGCTGTTCAGATAGTTTAATAAGTTCAGGGTCGTTTATATCCGATGCACTCATTTGTGTTCCTATCGCCTGTATTCTCTGCAATTTTTCAATAACATTATCTACAGAGCTGATATTGTCGACGTTAAATCTAATCGCCGTAACAAGTTCCTGCAAAAGCATTAATATTCACCGTCCTTTTTGCTAAAGTAGTATTCCATATCTGACTTCATATCAAGTATAGCGTTGATTTTAACCAAATCTGCCAACGTTACTACACCTGTTTTAACGTCCTGTATGGATACTACTTTCGCAATTACAGGTCGCCAAATAAACATCTCTCTGCTGACTTCGTCGCAAAGAATGCCGGGGCAATTTATTTCTGGGCGATTGATGCTACAATCCCAGACAGGTTTGGCATTGAGTCGAAAAAATCCTTATAATTTACCTCCAAAACGAACCACATAAGTTCTAACATATTCATAATATGCCCGGTAAACATCTCTTCCTGATAGTTTTTGTCCAGCGGAACAACATCAGTACCACGTTCTGTAGTAATCTCTACGCTGACATAGGTTTTATTCAGAATGCGGTCTGCGTATGCCATCAGCTCAGCACCACGCAGGTTGCCACCAATCCCTGCAATCATCTCGCCTAAATTGATGTTAGGATTAGTAGCATCTTCAGTGTTCTCAGCACTTTTGCCCAACGCACCTGTGACAACTGATTGCAAATCGCCTAAAAGTCCTAACGCCATCATCGGAGGCATAGCTCTTACGTAGTATGTGCGTCCGCCTATCTCTTTATTCTTTACGTTGACTTCTAACATTATTGCTCCCCCTAGTCAGATTAGGTGTGTCCACCTACAACGAATTGGTCATCAGGCACAACTGCCAAAAACTCCCACGCACATTTGCCATCGCCAGCACTTCTGCCACGTTGCACCTGCGGTTTCTTTACAATCCATGCAGAGCTTGATTTCAGCAATGTACGTCCGCTCAAATCTTTGATAGACAACGCTTTAACGCCGTTGCCAGACTGATTATCAGAGTCTTGAATGCTCGATAACTTATCGTTGCTGTCAGATGACTGTAACAAGGTAATAACGATTTTCTTTAAAATGCTTTGCGGCGAAATGGAACGTACTACTTCCTGGTCGCAGCCTACAACAGCGGTAGTGCCATCGCCTTGCGTTTCAATCTGCACAAAAGTGCCTTCGTCAAAACCTGTGATATTCACTGAGCCAAACACAACGATAACTTTCTTCGGGTCATATGTCTTTACGCCTGCCATATCTTAACCCCCTTATGCAAGTTCAGTAAGATTCTCATAAGTAAGAGAACCTTTAATCTCTACTGCATGGATAGCACCTGCCAGCCTTGCAGTGAATTTAACATCTCTCAGCACACGCTGTGCCTTTACGTTGGCACTGATGCTGGATGCTTTCGGTACAGAGATGCTATAACCTAAATTCTTGTTGCCGTCTTCGTCAAATTCTGTCGGTGCGATACCGCCACGTGTCTGCCCCAGTTCCAACACTGCATTGATTGTGTTCTCAACAATAGCAATACCAGCGTCTGTATACGGCAGTTTATCTCGGTTAATCATTACGCTGAATACCTCAGTCTGAATGGTTTCTGTTAACCAATCACGGAAACGGATAACGTCAATCCATTCACCAGCAGCAACCTTACCATTTTGTGTAATAGTAATGTTGCGGAACGGCTCAAAAGTATTGCCGTTCTTGTCGGTAATTGCTTTGTATTCTCCCTCAGTCAGTTTGTCTGTAGTAACGCCAGCAAGACGCTTGTTTGCCCATGTTTCGCCGCCCGGCAGTACTGCAAAGCATCTTGCCATAACACCTGCATCTGGATAATCTGCTGCTGCGTCCTTATGATAGAACCAAAAAGTTCTGAAGTAGTTGCCGTTTTTCAACTTACTGCCGATATCGGTTTCCACCTCAGGATTCTTTGCTCCGTCTGCACCTGTAGCAGTGCCAAACAGTTTAGTATGGGATTCTACCCATTCAGCCATTTCCATAACAGCATCCGGGTCGCGATTTACATAGCAAATGCCATAAAAATCATTATCAGCGGCAGTGATAAGCGACATGTTAGTTGCAAGGTCAATAGATTCTGCTTGTTCACACGCAACTACTTTCATCAGACTGTTAGGCTTGATATAGAAACTGTGCGCCGCATCATTGCACTTCACAACGATATTGGAATCTACAACAGAAGCTGTGTACTTAGCACTAGCACCACTATCACCTGTAACAGCATTCACCAAAGCAGACAATACGGACTCTACACTGTCTGAGTCGGTAGCAGTATAAGTAAACGGATAAGAAACCTCTTCACCGTTTTCATCGATGCTCTCAATGGAACATTTATATTCCATCCCTTTGGTCGGCTTGCCTACAATGCCTACTTTTACTGTATCGCATTGCAGTCTGCCAACTTTCACTACACTAGGCTTAGGTGTCTGACTGAACGCATCGTTTACTGCAACATAGATTGCATCTTTGCTGTTAAAGCCAAGCTCCAGCAATTCGTCACTGTCGGTCACGCTCAAGACTCTGGTAGTTGTATAAGCGTGAGGACCAATGACAATCATTGTGCTGAAACCCTCGCTCGATACGCCTGTAGTGTTCAGACTGATATCGCATTTAACGATTCTGTCAATGTTAGCCATTGTTAGCTCCTTCCTCAAATTTTATATCTGTATAAATTTTGATTTGTTCATCTGTTTTTTCCTCGGTGTCATCAGAAGTCTTCAGAACAGCGTCAACATAAATTGTCTCAAACCATTCAGGATTATCTATAACACATCTGTCATATGATATTGTCAGGTCGATGCTTGCACGTTCAAGATACTTCCTGTTGTCCAGAACATTAGTAAGGTCTTGTACGTCACCCGGCACGTTCACTGCAATGTTGGCTTTTTGAAATTCATCAACCACTGTAGGACGCTCAAAGAACCCCCACAGGTCGCCCAAAAGCTCTACGCTACCTTTCCCATAGGCTTGCACGTTTAACGTCGCCTGTCGCAATCCTGCGATGTATACAAGCTCTTTTTCTTTGTCCCACAGCTCTACATCACCCAAACTGCGCTCAGCCATAAGGTCAACTATGATACACTGAGGAAACTCCACTGCGTAATTCTGCTTTGCCTGTATGACTGGCCAATCCGTGTATTTTTTGAGCTGATACACAAAGTATTCAAGCACCCTTTCACGTGTACTCAATGTCCTGCTATCTCCGTCGCATATGCCCTATAATGGCTTATGACATTGTTCTGATACCAGTCTGACGCAACCACCTCAAACCATACCCCCAACCACATAAACCTGTCTGCCTGTTGCCCTGTTATCTGATTAGGCATGTACAGTTGCTCATCAGAGTATACCTTGACGGCTCTGCAACCTCTGCGTCCCTCAGGCAACGCCTGCATTTCGTCAGGTCTTAGCTGTTGTACAGACGCTTCAATAGTAAATTTTGTCTGCGACGGCTCAGAAAACAAGCCATTTTCCATAAGTTCAGCTTTGCCTAGCCTGTATATTTCAAGCGGTCTGCGAAAACTGCTCTTCATCTGACTACCCCCTTAACAGAGTTCATCATTCTTCCTGTGTCAATCAGCGGTTGATTACTGCCTTTTTTCTTGACTGTAGACGGCGCATTCGGTGTAAAATTACCGCTTGCGATTTTCGCCTTTATGAGATTCTCAACATAAGTACTTGTCAAAGCGGCGGCTGCCTTTGCATCATTCGTCCTTTGGAAACTACTCGCATAGTACTCCGCAATATCTTTTTGATGTTCTGCAATCGTCGAACGGATAAAACTTCTTGCAGGAATATGTTTTGTGCCGAATTCATTGTAGAAAGCAACCTCAGCCGCTTCTTCTCCAAATACGCCAACACTAATTTCCATGTTCTTCATCCGCGCAAGTTCATTGAAAAACTTGTCAAACGTATTCATCCGAAAAACCTTGTTGCAACCGGTACGATACACATATCGCGTATACGTTTGAATTCAAGTCCATACAACGTCTTATCGAACGTATCTGTATAACCTCTCGCGCCACTGCCGCCGGAACCATATGAGCGCGACAAATCGCCCTCGTGCTCACTTGTAATGCCACCAACCAACGCATTAGAGCCTGCGCCCTCAGATGCAATAGACTGATGTAACACGGCTTTATGTGCTACGAGATATGCTACTGCTTCGTGGTAAAAGCTTTTAAACTTCTCTTTAGACACGTAGTGTTTGTTGATAGATATAAGCACCATCAGCATGTTGTCTGATATATTGTCAAGGTCAGGCGCAAGTGCACGTATCAGTTGAAAAATCATCTGTTCATCTTCGTCTACTGCACATCTGCAGCTACAACTGATTGAGGTATCCATGATTATTCAGCAGTTGTCAGACAAGCTTTGATGACTGCAACCATTTCTTCCTCGGTTTTTGCGTCACCCAGCTCGATACCATACTTCTTAGCAAAGTTTTTGATACGTGTGGGAGTAGGTTTAGTGCCCATAAACGCAGCAAAATCTTCAAGTGTAGCAACTTCTGCTTCTTTTTCCTGTTTCTCCACGGATTCTGTAACTTCTACTAATTGTCCGTTTTTAATCATACGTGCAATAACAGGATGTTTCTTGTTTACGTCATCGACCTTTACTGCCTGTTGGGGAAGTATGTGTTTGTTGTCGATATTAATTACGCCTACTGTATTGTTTTTAATAATCATTGTGTACTGCCTCCTGCAAATAAAAAAGCCCCCTTATACAAGGGGGCAAAATAACTAAATCAGATGCCTACCATTTTAGACATAGACAACGGATAATATACGATAACGCCAGCGGTACGGCTCTCGCAAGGTACAACAAATTCAAGATTGCGTGCCTGCGGTGCATATTGAGTAAACGCCATCGGAATTTCCAGAGATACTGCGTCAATATCTTTGCGATAAATCAAGCCAACATCTTCACCGCCAGAGCCTGCACCTTTCATCTCAACAGCAGATACAACATTCTTGATGTACTGATTGTTTTTCTTGAAGTTGGTCAGAATAGATTCGCCACTAGTATCGGGAACAATAGTGTTAGCAATGTAGTTGTACTGTTTAATCGGCAATACGATAGTATCGGGAATCTCCACGCCGTTGGTCAAATCAACAATACCAGATACTGCATCGTTAAGGTCACGCAGAATCTGAGCAGGAGTTTTATTTGCCCATTTGGTAGAATTGCTTGTGCCGTCAGCTTTTACTACTGCGGTAGTGATGTTAGGATTGTCCAGAATACCTACAATCTTGCCGTCTTTATCGCCTTTGAAAGCAATCTTGTTAATCAGAGTATCGTTTGCACGGCGCGCGCTCAGTGCTCTACGTGCATTCAGCGGTAAACCTTTCATCTTAGCGGCACGGATATCTTGGGTAGAGTAACCATAAGAAGTACCAGCAGAGAAAATATCAACTGTTACTTTAGTGCCTTTTACGTCTGCACGTGGCAAGTCATCAGCATAGCTTGCAATCAGTTTAGCAATACCAACCATGCCATAGCTCTCGTAGGAGATAGATTCTGCGCCAGCGTCTGCTTCTGTAGATACAGGGAACAGTTTCGCAGCATTCAGATTAGCAAGTTTTTCGTCATAAGTCTTGGATTTGATGTACTCCAGCTGTTGGGCAAAGAATACGGATTCACTGTCTTCCGCATCGTTGTTCAGCAGACCTGTGCTTACAATAGCACGCATATCTTGTTCATCATAACGCATGTTTTCCATTATTTCACCTTCCTAAAATTAACCGATTTGTACTACTGCCATACCCTGAGTATTAGCAGTAATAAATTTAGCATTTGCTACTTCAACAGTACCAGTTGCGCTCCAAACTTTCTTGGTGGCATCGTACTTAGCCGCAGTCTGAGCTACAACATCACCCTCAACTGCAACCCATACACGGCCTTTGGTAACTACAGGCACTACATAGCCTTTGTCATAATAATTTTCGCCGTCGGTCAGCTGTTTGTGTACGAACATGGTAACGCCGATAACCTTTGCACCGTCATTTGCGCCGCAAGCTTTTACCTGTGTTCCTGCATCAGTGCCGGGGATAACTGGAACGCCAGCATTAACGCCTTTTTCATCCTCAACATGATAGCTGTCAGTTGTTTTGAAAGTTGTATCAGCCAACATACCGACAATAGCGGGCTGCATCTCTTGACTATAATTTTTCTGCATATCAGTTCACCTCTTCCTTAAAACTTGGTATCTTCGCCGTTGTAAGCGTTACGCAGTCTGTCCATCATCTTTTTCCGAGCATCTCTTGAGCTTTCAGTTTCTACACCATCTTTACGTTGCTGTACGTTAAAAGCCTTACGCATCTGGTCACTCATGCTGTCGCCACGCATCTGCTCTTTGGTCAAATCAAATGCTGCATCCAGATAAGCATCAGTCTTACCTTCAGCAGTAAAGTTCGGTCGTTTTGCCTTGATGATAGCTTCTTTCAATGCTTTGTTGTCCAATTTGTCAGTATCGGCAACTTTTGCTTTGTCTGCCAACTGTTCCAGCTCAGCACGTTCTTTTACTTCTGCCTTAGCCTGCTCTTTAGCATCGTTTACTGCCTTTTCGGTATTTTCCTTTTCAGCATCCAACGCAGCTTGCAGTTTGTCGCGTTCTGCGGTAGCGGTTTCAAGGTCTTTTGCAGCTTTCTCAACCTTTTTGTTCAGTTCGTCACATTTCTTTTTGGCATCTTCGTAACGCTTGGTAGCATCGTCAAGTTTCTTGATGTTTTCCTCGTTATCAGCGGTAGCTTTGTCAAGCTCTTTGCCGCGCGCTTCATTTTCTTCTGCCAGTTCTTCGTTCTCTGCGTGCAGCTCTTCATTTTCTTTTTCGAGAGCATCACAACGTGCCACCAGCTCAGATGCACCGTCAACCTGTGCTTTCAGTTCATCCTCTTTGGATTTGAGAACAGTTTTCATTGCCAGCAGATTGCTCTCTGCGGCATCGCATTTGCTTTGCAGTGTGGAAATATGGCTGATTACGGAATCTTGCAGTTCGTACTCAATGCCATCAATTCTAAATTTGCTCATTTTTGGAATCTCCCTTTCTTCTTCATGATAATCTTCTGGATAACATTCGTCGCCATCACAATTAAGGCGAGCTTTCATACCTGCCCTTGCCTTTTTGACAACAGCAAGATGATTGATACGGATGTTGCGCTGAATAGCGTCATAAGGCTCACCATTAGCAGTAACGCCCGGTGTTTCCTCAACATCGCAGCGGTATCCTAAAGATAATTCTCTTGCGTCACCGATTTCCTGCGGTGCAAACAATACAATGTCGCAACCAACATACTTACGGCCTTCGCCTAATTCTTTAGGATAACCCTCTGACAAAATCGAGCCGATGCTCAACTTCTTTGCAGTTTCCGGCGTAACTTTACCAGCACTAGGATGTCCTACAGTAATAGGCTTGCCCCTAAATGTTGCAAGGCTATCAATGCTAAACACTTCCTCTGGCGGTCTATACTCACGCCTAATGGTTTTGTCGGGATTAAGATATGTGTAGATACCTGTCCTTGCGACAATAGGGGAATCCCTTAAAAAACCATCTGAGTCTTTGACAGCTTCGCCTACAATATAGCTGTCCATTCTTTCATAACGTTGTACATTTTCCATGTTCTCACCTCCTATCTTCGCAAATTTGGACATAAAAAAAGCACCCATTACAGGTGCATATTAAAAGCGACTATCTAAATAGACACTTTATAAACCTTATTGAAAAAAGCGTCCGCAAAACGCAAACGCCTTAATCTTCTTCGTTTCCATCTCTTTGACTTTTCAGCCATTCGTTTAATTCTTGTACTTCTTTTTCACGTTCTGAGTACTCTGGTGTACCTTCAAACACATAACCGCCCATAGGCTTTTTACTGTCAATCGCCCAGCGCTCAGCAAGTGTTAATCGTCTACCCATATTATCACCTCACACTTATAATATACCGCACTTTCAAGATTTTGTCAGCACTAAACTTCTTCAACCTCTACCTGCATATACCCCGGACCTGCCATAAGCACACGTTTCACACGCATACTTGTACTTTTGGACACAATGACTTCTCCGTCAGATTGGTCTGCGGCAAAGTCATTTACAGAAGCACTCTTTCTGAATCCGTCTTTCTTCGTGAAGATGATTTTAAATGGTTTGTCTGCATTCGCACCGCCCGTTGTCTGAGTATTACTCGACCAGCTTGTAACAGAATTCGTACCAAACGCACTGCCCTTTTCAATCAGTTTTTGATACTTGCTAAACTCCGCTGCACTCACATCAACAGCTCTATGGATTGTGCCTGTATGTCTTGGTGAATGGTCAATGAAGTATTCAAGCTGTCTGTTCATCTGCTTGCCTTTTGCTGTTCTGTTATTGCTTACTGCTTCGTAGTTCTCAGTATTGGCAAACTCTTTGGCTGCCTTAATCGCTTTTCTGCGTCTTAGCAGCTGTGCTACTGTCGGCGGATTCTTCCAGTTCTTGGTATTAGTCATAAGCGAATCTGCAGGAGCGTGGAAATTCTCGTAACTGTCGCCCTTTGTACGGATATCGACTAGCTTGTTAGGATTGTATGCACCTGTTTCCTGCTTAGGCGGTGTTTTGTCAAATTCAAACTTCTGACGTTTAGGATACTTCTCAACATAGATATGCTCACCCATCATCGCCATGTTGGACATAGTATTTACGCTTACTTCTTTGCCTTTGTACGTCCAGCCTCTATCTGTTCGCTCAACCAGCTTTGCGCCAACTCTGATTTGTGTCCCCTTAGGCGCATTCTCAAAAGCATCAATAATGTTGTTTCTAAACCCTTGCGTAAACCGCTTACCAGCACGCTCTCTGTTCAACGCGTTGATTGTAGTACGCATCTTAGGCGGCAACTCTCTGCTTCTCAAAGCACCTTTAGGCGCTTTTAAAGCAACCTTTTTGCCTTTTACCTTAACATAGTTGCCATTTACATCACGTTCCATCATCTTCGACGCACGTCCTGTACCAAAGCTCTTAGGCAATTGCATTGCTCTGTGTTTTCCTAGTCCGAACCATGCGCCAAACTTCTTACCGTTCAGTTTGCCGCCCATGCCACCAGCAATACGTCCATCTCTGCCAATCAGTACATGTGCGCCGTTGATTGTTACCCACCTGTCATTTCTTACGTCGCCTGTCACATTGTCGCATTTTATGACACGCAAGCCGTCTACTGCGTACTCAGGCTTCAGTACTGCCACATATACGCCATCACTATCACAACGTATGCTGTCACAGTATTTTGCCATATACTCCAGCATTGTTATACCCCCCTTTTCTGCAATAAAAAAGCACACTCAACGTGTGCCATCCGAAAAATTGAAAGTATACTTATGGAAATTGCACCATTTTCCGAAAGTATACTTTCAATTTTTTCAATATACCTTTTTGCCAGCTTTGTAAGCTTCTCTTGCTTGGTTAACACTTAAATCATTTGCCCCACCCCAATAATCATAATCATCACGTTGCACCGGGTCATTCGCCCAACCGCAAACAGGGCAAAAGCAATAATCGTCATCTACTCCAAATTCGTGTTTTCCACATACTGGACATTTCATTGTCTTATTCCATCCTTTTTCATATTATCCAAATAATACGATTCTCCACGTTTAGGCTTAAACATCGTCACTATGCCACCACGTGAGCCGACTTTAGCTATCACATAATCATTTGTAGCTTTATTATACCTTACAAAACTCATACCATCTTTGCGTGCATATCCTATAACATCGCCACCAACAGGAGTTTGTGCCAACTTTATCGCTCTTTTTATATATACTTTAGCAGTTCGGTATTCTCTGAAGCTCTTTACATGCTTTTCGATATGGTCTTTTGCAACAGCTAACGTCTTAAAATCTTTCATCGTAAGTCTGTTGTAACCTTTTGCGCTTGCTTTAGGCTCTTTCCTCACGCCTACGCTGATAAATCCTGGTCTAATGAATACCCTCGCACCGTTAGGCATTGTTACCCAACGTCCGCCATTCAGCGTAGGTACTGCAGCTTTCATCTTTGTGAACGCATCCATGCGCTCTTGACTGAGTTTCAGCCCCAGTTCTGGAATATACCATACATCACCGTCAGCTCTTGTAACAGCATAACAAGCTATCTTACAATTATATTTTACCGCGCTTTCCATGTTTTGTCAGCACCTCTTTCCAATAAAAAAGAGGCACTTTGAAAAAGCACCTCAAAATACATTTTCTACTGTCCGTTTAAACTCTCTGTATGCCCATTGTGTTTTTGTGTCATCGTCCATTGCACTCAGACACTCAACGCCTAGTTTATAGTACCATGCCTGTTTCTCTTTGCTTCTGTTAAATCGTTTCCACAAATCGTTACCAACAACAGATAAGTCTTGTTTCATCTCTCTGATGTTGGACAGCTTATCAGCCAGCACAAGCATCTGGACGCGTCTGGGAGCTGTTCTAAGCTCATTACAGTCTTTAGCCTTGCGTACTTCCCACGGCTCACTTTTATCTTCTGTATGAGCCGCTACAAGCTCTGCAACATCATCTCCAAAATACTCTCTGATGTCTGCAATCTTTACTGCCGTATCTTCAACTACATCATGCAGTATTCCGGCTACAAGCAGGTTTTCATCTGCACCCATTCGGTACAGAATTTCCATTACCTCTAACGGATGCACAATATACGGCACTTCTTTGCCTTTTCGCTTCTGTGTTCCATGTTGCATCGTCGCAAACTGAATCGCACTATTGATTTTCGCCAATATAATCACCTCTTACACTTATATTTTATCGCATTATAAGTGTTTTGTCAGTGTTATTTTTCGTTAATTCCCAACGCTTCAGCAGCAACATTAGGGCTATATCCAAACACCTTTTGAATGTACTTGATTGACTCTTCTTTGCTTAATCCTTGCTCAGTCAGTTTTTGTTTTGCCGATTCTTTGTCTAATCCATGCTCTTTAACGATATATTCAACTGCTTCTTCTTCACTAATGCGAGTCCCACTTTCAAAACCCATAAAAGCTCCAGCTGCATAACCATCTACACACCATTTATCTTCTTTTAAGCATTCTGCGTAACCACTGCCGCTTCCACGGCGACACAAACCATCAGGATTACAAATCATAAATTCCATGTTCTTCACCTCCGCAACTATATTTTACCGCATTTTTTGTATTTTGTCAGCGCTCTTCATAATTTTTCAGTTCATCAATACCTTTAGGCATAGGCAATGTAGCAGAAATCTCTCGCATTTGGTTCTCTAACGCAATACGTTCTGGAGAACCTTCTTTCATATTCCTACTTTTTTCATAAATCGGATGAAGTTTATTCTTTACTGCCATGTTCTCTTTAGAATGTATCTGTAACTCAAACTTCTGCCCATCAGGAGATACACAATCAAGATGGATACCCTTGTAATCGCTAGTCTTGTCAAGATATTTGTTGTCAATCTTGGTTACTTTATATCCACGTTTTCTCAGAGCATCAACGGTTTTTACTGCATTTTTGCCTAAATCGCTATGTTTGCCCATCTGAGTATATCTCACAAGGTCACCCATTTTATTAATGACTGCGTAATCCGGCAACTTTTCTTTGTTTTTACGCCGAATTTTATTTTCTACACTGCTTGCAGTCTTAACAGAGTATTTTAATCCAGTCATACCCATATTTAATGCTTTGGATATATTCACAAGGTCTTTAGTGATTTTAGGCTCAGCTTTTCTTGCTTTGTTATATGCTTTCTGCGCTTTTACTGAGCTACGCACCAAAACATTATCTTTAGATGCTGCAGAACCGCCAACAACACTACCACCATTAACTTTTGCCGTAGCAGCCAGCGTTCTGTTCTTTCTCAGTTTGCCATTTTTTGCTTGCATTCCTCGAACCCTTGCATGTCCTCTTTTTACGGCAGTACCCTCTAAATATACAGGATGTCCATGAATATACCGCCAAATTCCATCGACCTTAACCGCTGCGTTAATTTTAGCATTTAATTCTTCTTCATTGCTTGCTTCTACCAGCACAGAGCCATCAAATCTGTATTCATCGTTCAGCACAGCTATATAGCTTTTATCTTTTAGCTGTTGCACTAATACAATTTTTTCGTCATTCATTTATTACTAATCCTTTCTGTACCAGCCACTGTTGCATTGCTATACCTAATTCGTTCGGTGCTCCTAGTTGAGAGTTAGCGAATACTTCTGCGAAAAACTCTTCCTTTCCCACTAATGTGATTTTATTGCCATATTTAGAGATGTTATCTTTCAATTTAAAATTTTTATTGTTTTTCTTGGCTATTGCAATTATTTCTTTGCGACATTGGTCAACAACTTCAGCTTGTCTATCTTTGTACCATTTCAAATACACTTCTTGACCTTCTGCCTTAGCTTTAGCAAATGAATATCCATTGGCGTAATATTCACCCACCGCTTTTTGGGCGCCCTCAAAATTAAGAAACGCATTTGGATTGCTCTCTTTCCAACCATCTTTTCTGAATCGTTGCGCTATAAGCATGTTTTGAATCAAATGTCCATATTCATGAGTAATTGCATAAATGCTATCTTTGCCTTCTGCGTGTGGCATTTGAAATGCTTGCCCAAAAGCATCTTTTACATGGCAGTTTTTATTCGTAGTTATAAGCTTATCTCTAGAATTAAAATAATTAGTCGAGAAATATAATGTCTGTCCTACTGGATTGGTAGGAAATATTCCCACGCTTGCAATAGAACTCTCCCGTTCTGCAGTTATTGTTACCTTTGTATTTTTCAGAACACCAAATTTACGCTCTAGTGATAATAGCTGATTAGTATTATCAACTGCTAAACTTTTATCTACCTTAGTCATAAAACTGTTATCAACTTTAAAGCCAGCCTTATTAAGTGCATTTTTGACTTCTTCATGCTTCGTGATTTGCATAGCACCGCTTTTTGCCTTGCCTTTGCCTGCAACTACTTTTTTACTCTCACCTGTCTTTTTCATCGGCTTATATACTCTGATAAGCTTCTTGCCTTTTTTGCTTTTCTTGCCATGCTCATAATCTGAGAAGTTCATGCCAAACATACGCCCTTTTAACCTTCCGCCAGCACCAGACTTAATACGTCCTGTACCACCAATTAAAATATGACTGCCGTTCAGCGTTACCCACCTATCATCATAACGTGCCTGTAAAAGTTTATATTCAAGTTCTCGTTCAGTATCCGCTTCTACAACAACCGAGCCATCATATCGCCAGCCATTGTTAAGAACGGCCAAATATGTACCGTTGCTCAATTTATGCTTAATACAATATTTCTGCTCTTCCATCGTTCTTTCCTTTCCAAATAAAAAACCGCCTACGTTTGTAAGCGGTTCATTTTAATACTGTTTTGTCATAGCCCCAGCAAGATAGTCAAAATAACTTTTTACGGCTTCTTGCGGCGCACCTTCAGCTAATATATACATCTGCTCTTTTTCATCAAATGTATACCACTCAGGATTCTTCTTAAAATAAAAATTCTTATCGTTAGGATATACTGTTGCTCCGTTTTCCATGTAATCCATATATTCGTTGAAACTTTCTACTGCTTTAGGAGGTGCTTCAGATGTAAGCTCATATTCAACGCCACCATCAGTATCACTGCCTACCCACTTTTCTTTATACCACTTAGGATTAGTCATAAAATAAGGCATTTCCATTGACATAGTATCTTCCCCCATATAGTCAATTTAAGCTATATAGATATGTACCTTGATATTTTCTTCGGCTAATTATCTACACAGATTAAAAATAAGCCATTTTTAAATTTAATAAAATCACACTTTTATGCCTTGCTTAAATAATAACATCATTAGGCAAAGGCTTGTAGTCTAAAAGTTCTTCCCACGTTACCCCTTTTTGGATGCACTCTTCGTAGACTGCAACTACGCCACCGCGTTCTTCAACGCCAGCAGGATAGCCGCTAGGCTCTTCTAATCCAATAGGTTCTCCACCAATAACTTCAGCGTATCTCTCATATGCTTTTTCTTCCGGAGTACGAATGCTCTTTAAATATTCTTCCACAGTCATATTCTTCATTATTATGCCTCCACTTATTACCAACCATTAAAATCAGAATAATTATTGACAATTTCATCAAATATGTCATTGCATACCTTAATAGTGTTAGGCATAAGATTTTCCATGGCATTACGAGCTGGTTCGTTAAACGTAAATTTATATTCACCAAAGTGCGCCCACACCTCGGAATTTGCTCCTTTTTTGCCCTTTTCTTTACAGTATGCATTATTGTGCCCCCAAAAGCCTCCACCAGACCATGGGTTCACCCTACCACTTGTCTGCAATCCTAAAGCATCTGTAAACATTGATATACCAGCTTTTTGTTGTACACTTACATATTCATCTCTTAACGCATAAATAATTGCTGATTTTACATCTTTAGGAATTCTGCTAGTTGACTTAATATGCTTTGTCAGTGGTCCGCCAAAATCTTTGTTTTTTTTATCAATAGCATTATTGATAAAGGTAACAAGGTCTTTTTCAATCGCTGCTGATAATTTAGCACCAGTTGCAGTGCGCGGATTAGTAAAGCTATACAAATCATGTCCGTTCATTGAGCTATATTTACCTAACTCAGTATGCGAAAGCATGTAATCTAATTGATGGAACTCTTCATGAAACTTTGTCTTAAGTGCTCCTTGACGATTAATGCCCGCTTCTCGTTCCCATTTATTGTTGTTCATATTCATATGAACAGCGTTATAACGCGGACTGAAATAGCCACCTGTATTTTCATAATATGAATTCTTTTGTGCAGCTACACCCAAGAATTTACTGTAAAACTGAGCTTGTTGCGGAGTCATGTTCTTTGACATAATTTCTTCCAGCTCTTTTTGATGTCTAACACTTAATCTCGAATGCGCCAAAGCGGATTTTATGGCTTGCTTATGCACATTTTGAGGATTTTTTGCTTTTCCCTCAACTTTTTTCGTGCCACTTTGCTTACCTACAATATTATACGGACGAACCAATCTTTTACCATTTTTAGCACGTCCACGTTCATAGTCTTTGAACCTTGTACCAAATATACGTCCTTTAAGTCTGCCGCCTACGCCAGCTTTAATACGTCCGTTGCCACCAATCAGCACATGATTACCCTGCATTGTCACCCAATGGTCATCATACCGAGCCTGTGCGATTTTAAAGTCTAATTCTAAACCAGATGTGGCATCTATTACTGCTGAACCATCGTATCGCCAGCCTTTAGCAAGCACAGCGAACCATGAGCCATCAGTAACTTTCTTTCGGATTAGCGCCTTGCTATTTTCTTTCATCTTTATTATACCGCCCTATTGTTCTTTTGTCAGCTCTTTGGGTTGTCCATTTTATGGAGTGTTTGTGACTTGTTGCTGTTCTGCTCCCGGCTGTTGTTCCTGCGGTTTCTGTTCAGGGACTTTTGCGTTTGGTACTATCTCGGTTTCTTTGTAAAGATATGCACGTGCTTCTTTTGCGTCCATTATCTGCATATCCAACATAGCTTTTACAGTATCAACTTTGGTTTTGTTTACTCCAGCTTTAGAGCTTGCAATGTCGATTTCTTCACGCTCGGTCATCTCTTTGAGCGGATTAAACTCAATCTGCCAATCCTCATACTCTTTGCCGTTTGTAGGGCCGTTCTTGCAGTACTGAATCATTTTTATCAGTTTCTCCAGCTGTGGCTTCATTTTTGTATGCTGATAACGTCTTACTGCATTGTAGTAATTCTCAAAATCTGCAGCACCTGTTGAGTTTTCGCCACCGGGGCTACGTCCGAAAAGAATCGTTACAGGAATACCTGTCATACCGGATATCTCCTGCTGGAACTCTTGTATAATCTCACGTATACCAGCTACGCTCATGTTATGTATTTGGAAATCATCCTCGAGGTCAATAGCCATAGAGTTCAATATATTACGTGACATATCAAGCAAATCAAGCCTTGTTTTCACTGCCATAGTGCCTTCATCGGTCATAAGCATATCACTAAGACCTTTTAATTTCAGCACTGCTTGTGACACACGTTCTATAATATCCAACGCCCTAGCATGAGCTGTGTCATTCCTGCGGATAGCTTTAATAACGCCATCCAGACACGATAAACCAGCACCATTGTTAGCGATTCTTTCACGTCTTGGCAATGTTTCACCATCGAACATCAGCAACCTGCTATGATGTACATCAAACGGCGTGCCATTCATAGGACAGATAGTGTAGTACTCTGTCTTCCCAAAGTTATCATCGTTCGGGTCATCATTACGCAACAGCCCAGACATATCCTCGATAATATCGCGCTTATCATATACCACTAACCCTCTGATACTATCCAGTTTATTGTAGTTGACTGCATCCATAGGGCTTCCACCATCATCTGCCATGATAAAGATACATGAGCGTCCGTAGAGTCTGTCCCAGTATCCTGCTTCTACAAATGCGCCTTCTACGTCAATCTCCTGCATATACTGCAGAATCTTATCTTCTTTGTCGCCTTTGATTTTCAGCCAATGCTTTATGCAGTCATCAATCAGAGATGTAACAATTCGGCGCGCAAGAGCATTTTGGTAAATCATAGTAAGTTCTGCATCACTCGACTTCTGTTCATAGTAAGTATTGTTATACATATACTGCTGAACGCCACGTCTTATAAATGCATCATAGTATCCATCCACTCTGTTTGCCATATTATCACCTCCTAACTGATTAACCCGCGCCAGCTGCGCACTTCACTGAGCTTGTTGAATGCATCACTCGACGCATCCACCATATCATCGTGCGAGCCGTCTGGAAAACTCTCCAGCTCAGCCAAATATTCTTCGTTCCAATCGCCACGCAACATCAGTACGTTTCCTGCCTGTACCTGCGACGCAAACGGATTGGCTCTGTTCTCTTTGCTTCCTGTAGGTCTTATTGTTTCTATCGGATGTCCTGCAAGCATCTTGACATAACTGTTAGCCTGTTCCTTGCCAGCTTGTCCGGGGTCTTGCGGTACTGTTATCTTCACATTCTTGTATCTTACCTTGTCCAACGTAGCAGCACTCAGCACCGCCTTACGCACATCGTTGGCGTTTTTCCTTATATGTTTTACGTCAGCTACTATGTATCTGCCGTCTGTCATTCTGCCAATCAGTACGCCTGCTGTTGCGTCTGGTGACGGCTCAGCATTGCTTACCTCTGTTGCCGCCAAATCCCACGAACGTACCCACGCTTCTACTTTGTTCGGTACTACATCGACAATCTCAAAGTTGCCACGTTTGAAATACTTGCCAGCTGCTGGTCTGATTTTCCAGTTACCATGCAACAATCTCTCACGTTCTACTTCGCTTTGAGCCATCAAGTTGCCCAAATATCCGGGGTCTTGCTCCATCAAAATTTTGTTGTCGGTCAACTTCGATGCAATAAAAGTAAAACTCTTTATCCATTCTTTGTCGACTTCTGGATGATTTCTGAGAATTTCCGCCTTGGAATCACCCCAAATAATATCTTCGCCCACACGCACAAAATATCTGATTACCCCACTGCGTTCAGCAATAGGATAGCCTGTTTCTTCGTCCCAATACCACTGAATAAACTTCGATACCCAGCTATCTGCATCAGGATTGCACGTTGCTCTACAATATGGTCTTACACCACACGTTGAGCGGTTACGTGACAGCATATAGAAGAACTGGGATGCTGAAAAGTGACATATTTCATCAAACGCCAGCAGACAAATCTGTCCGCCTTGCCATGCGTGTACGTCTTTGTCATACTGCAAATGCGAAAACCTTATTCTTGCCCCACTAGGGAATCTGATAATTGAGTACGGTGTTTTAACAGCTTCTATGCCCAGCGGATTATACATTGTTATAGCATTGTCCCATAAACCGCCTTCGTTGAATATCTGTGAGCTGTTGCGTCTGAATATAACTGCATTAAAGTCGGGAACGCCTATATTGCGTAGCATTTCCAACAGTAAAGAGTATGTTTTCCCACCAAGTCAACCCCCGGCTGCTCCACCATAAAAAGCAATATCCGCTGAGGTAGACAAGAATAATTCTTGCGGACCTTTTTGTGGTCTTAAAACATTAGCCAAGGAAACCACCCCCTTTATGCACTGATAACTCTATATCCATGAATAGAATGTTTAGAGCTGTCAAGTACAGAACCGACAGAGCCAGCACTTGTATTTAACGCTGTTCCTGCTTCAGTCAATGAATTAAAATATAAAATCAACCCACTATTCTTTGATATGCAATATACAGGCTTACGTCTGTTAGCACTTGCTATTTCAGCATTTCTAAACAAACCTAGCCTGCGTGCATGTCTGATGTTTTCCAAATTACTGCACCATTCAAGATTATCTACATGATTATTAGTCTTGTTAGCGTCAATATGATTAACCTGTTCGCCATTGAACGGCGGTATAAATGCCATAGCAACTAATCTATGTACTGTTATCCACTGACGTTTTCCGTGCTTTGTCAGTTTGGCAACCTTATAGCCATATCTATCAGTTTTTAGCTTTAGTTCGTCACCATCTTTGTTGCGATAAAAGCATTTCACTCTGCCGTAACTGCTAATCTGATAACGTCCCTCGTAGCCTTTTATGTCTTTCCATAGTTCCATGACTATTACCTAACTATTGCCACGCTTATTGTCTGGCAAATATATTACTGTCTGGCTGAGCGGTGTATCGTTTTTAATTTGCAGTTCCTGTTTATCGACTTTCTCTCCTGTCAAAGTAAACAGCATCTCCTGCGCCTTTACGTCACCCTCTAATCCTTTTTTGATGGCAGCCAACAACAGACCTGTACGCACGTCCATATTAGACTTGCCCATCTCTGCTACACTGCTGATATTTTCAATATCAGGTACTTGCCCCGGCTTCAATGCCATGTCCAGCAAGGTTTTTGCTATGTCTTTTAACGCCTTTTTCTCTTGACGGCGTTTGACACTTGCTTTTCCTGCTTTGCTTGCGCTTTGTTTGCGTTCTTCCGGTGTTAGACTGGCATTGTAGTTGGCAATCCTCCCTTTTCCACCTGCACCTGCCATAGTATTTTTACACCCCCATACGTTCTATTATTTCTTTGTCTTTACTAAGCCATTGTTTCCATACTTCTGTTGCAATGTGAGCCATCATATTCGGCGGTACACTCATTCCGCATATATACGCAGCATTATTAACCGTGTTATTCACAAAATTATAATCCTGTGGAAATGACTGTACAGTCTTAATATCATGTATAGTAAAGAATGTTTTGTCACATCCTCTAAACGGAACAGTACCAGCAGTCTGTGTAGGCGCAATATCTCCATCCCACACAATGGTCTGGTTAAACATCGACGCTTTCTTGCCTATACGTTTATTAACATCAGCAAGTTTTTTGTCACTGCTTTTTGCTATCTGCAACAGTTTATATGTAACTGAATCTTTTCCAGGCTCATTGCCCGGTTCTTTGCTTCTTATATCACCAAATTTAATCGGCTTATAATTAAACTTCAAATTCAGTTTTGGGTAACCCATTCTATTGGCTACAAAAAACACTCTCGGTCTACTTTGCGGTACTTCCATGAGAGCTGAATTTAGCTGAAATAACTGTACTTCATATCCTAATTCGCGATAACGTTTGATGATTTGGTTTACATATCCCTTTGCGTTACCATTAACAAGCCCCACTACGTTTTCAGCAATAGTGCATCTTGGCTTCAGTTTTTCTACCACATTTAAGTAAACAAAAAAAAGGTCGTCCAGCGTCTGTGCTTTCTGCCCCTCTCTAAATACTTTTTCTTTGCCCCACGCATCTTCGCGTTCTCCGCAACTGCTGAATGCACTGCACGGCGGGCTGGCATCCAAAATATCCAGATTGTACAATTCTTCTGGCAGGTCATCTTTCTGCAAGAACTCTCTTACATCCATGTTGTAGTTGTACTTCGGATGGTTGTTTGCCACATATACAGAGTTCATACGCGGGTCAATCTCACAATTACCGATTACTTCAAATCCTGCACGTTTATAACCCATAGACGAACCGCCACCGCAAGAGAAAATAGTAAATACCTTTACAGGCTTATCCTGCTTAATGTCTTTCAAATACCATATAGGCTCAAACATTTATACTCCCTCCAATGTTTTTACCTGTGTCTTTTGGAAAATCGGCTGTTTTTACCAAAGACGATTAATCAATTAAATTTAAACCCACAACAAGGGCACTCATACTTAAATTTATCATCGTCAAAATCATCTACATTGATTTCTTCACTCGCCTGTAATGCTTTTGCGATACCAAATCCGTATTCTGACAAGTCAATGCCTAACGATTCAATCTCCATAGCAAGTTTATCTTCGTCCCATGTAGAGAACTCTGCTACTTGATTGTCTGCCAGCCGGAACGCCCTTACCTGTTCTTCATCCAAATCGTCTGCCATAATGCACGGCACTTCTTTCAGTCCCAGCTTTTGGGCAGCCATATAACGTGTATGTCCGCATATAATGACGTTGTTTTCGTCAAGTACAAGCGGTACTTTAAAGCCATAGTCTTTGATGCTTTTCGCTACAACGCCTACGGCTTTTTTGTTCTTTCTCGGATTGTTCTCATAAGGCTTGATATCCTTAATCTTTACAATCTTGCATTCTATCTTAACCATTGTTCTTCCACCTTAGTTATTGCTTTTTTGTAATCTGCGTAAGTCGCCAGATATTTCGTCGGTAAATCATCTAGTGTATATCTGCCAAACAGTCTGCCCACATCAAAATATTTTTCCAACGTCGCCTGTTTTACGTCTGCACTTGCCGAATTAAACTTCTTTGATGCAGCAATCTTAGCAAACATATCACTGTCACTTTCTGTACCACGCCACACAATCGCTGACTTGATAACAGTTGATAAACTGTCTGTTGCCATAGATTCTACCGCCCACATAGCATTACCCTGATAGAAGATATTGCCTTTCATGCCCTTGCCCAACATACCGCCTATCTTGCCACGATAATTCTTGTAGCTCATAGGTGCTGTCGCCATAGGCGTTGCTGGCATTGCTCTGAACGGCGTTGAATGCAGTAACAAGCATGTCTGCTTTTCCTGCTTCTGCATCTCTCTGTCGACTATTGAAATATCTTCGACAAATTCACGCCAATCATCGGCCGTTTCTGTCGGATATCCTACTATGTTATAGATTTTCAGCTGGTGAGGTTTCTCACACCTTGCCATATTGCCCAAAAACTCACGTAATGTATCACGGCTGATGCGCTTGTTCACCATGAACCTCAAACGCTCACTCATGCCGTCAATAGCTGTTGTTCTGAGCTTTACATAGTCAATCGGCACGCCGTTATTTATATCTAAGATAGCTCTTTCTCTATCTTCACTGCCGTGCCACAAACCGCTATATGCAAAGACTTTAGGTCCACAGTTCTTGCGTTGCCACGTATAACCACAAAATAAGCATCTGTGATTGCAACCTATAATATCCTCTCTGTACTTCTGCCCATTCTCCAACAAAATTTCATGAGGATAGATTTCTTCTACTTGGTTGATATAGTATGTCTTGCCAACGTCAAAAGTCTTGCTATTGATTATATTTTCACTTTCATATTCGCCGTACTTGTCAAGCGCAATAATCAGTTTGTCTATTACATTTTCAGCTCTTCCTAATACAAAATAGTCTACATACGGCAGGAACGGACGCACATTCAGTACACCTGCTCCGCCTACCACTACTTTGTAGTTGCCTTTTGCCCATTTAATACGCTCTGCTATAAATTCCCACCAGTCACAGTCAGAAGTCATAGAAAACAGAACCACATCATACTTATGTACGTTTGCACTGCTACACCATTCAACCTCATACCCGGCTTTTCTGAGTATATCGATTACAACAGCAATGCCAGCGTTAGTGCGTACATTGAAGCATTCTTTTTTATATGTCTGTTTTGCGTATTTGCTTAATATGTATGTGCCTATTCTCATACTTCAAACTCAAATCCACATTTAGGGCAGCACACTGTTCTTGCTTCATGCTCGCCATTGCTTTCCGGTTTATCATCGTCTAAGTCGATAGCAGGTGCTGCAATATCAGCAAATCCGAAATCTTCCATCTCGATGCCCATGATGTTGTCAAGTTCTTCTGCCAGCTTTTCAATATCCCACTTGCTGGCTTCGTGTGTCTTGTTGTCGACCAAACGGAACGCATTTACCTGTTCTTCTGTAAGGTCATCCGCTACAATACATGGTACTTCACTCATTCCCAGCTCTGTCGCTGCCGCATAGCGTGTATGTCCTGCAATAATTACGTTATCTGAGTCAATCACAATAGGTACTTTGAACCCAAACTCTTTAATGCTGTTCTTGACATATGGAATCGCCGCTTCATTGTCACGCGGATTATTCTCATACGGCTTTAACTCAGCCAACTGCTTATACACTATGTTCATTTTGTCATTCCTCCAACAGATAAAATCAAAACAGTGTTTTGTAAATATAACGTCAATAAGCGTTCAAATGCATTTTTGGTATAATCTTGCTTTACTTCAAATTAAAAACGCCCTACAGCCCATCTCTGAGCTTGTAGGACGTTGTTCATTGCTACACAGGCGAAATTCCTTGTCGGGTGAATGTTCCTAATCTGTGCAGCATTGATTACTGCTTATAAAAATAATCGTATTTATGGTTTTCCAACTCTTGGTATTTGTCAAACTCTGCGTCCGTCATCTTCCCATACATGCCGTCTTTACCATATTTGTTTTCCATATCTTTTATAAAATTAGTGTATTCTTCGCTAGGCTTAGTAGGTTTGTTTTCCTTTGCTTTTTTACGCTTTGTAACCTTTACTGCGCCTAGCTCAACCAGTTCACCATTTCTTATGCCAAATTTTGCAAGTACCTTCGGTTTTTGGATTACCAGCTCGCCAGCATCATATCCTGCCGTAGATTTCTCTCCAGCTACAAGATACACTATTCTGCCTTCATATCCGCCATAATAGGGAACCTCATGCGTCAGATTGATGCCAACAGTACTTACTCCGTTGAGCTGTTCTCCATTTCTGTGTTTCAGCTCTTCTTTTGTTTCAAAGTCATCACCGAAATTCTTTGAGCGATGCTTCATCGTACCACCGATACGTTCTGTATCTTTCTCTTGGATGCGTATACCTAACTGCATGTTGCCATACTCTGCTGACTGCTTGAACCTCTTGCATTTCTCTGCAATCTCGCCAAGTATTTTCCTGTTGTACAAGACCTTATCAAGCTTTGCACGCCTACCACGAAAACTATTTGACAGTCTGCCTAATCGTCTGCCATTAAATTTGTTTCCCATGCCAGCAATAACAGTATTGCCCTTGCCAATCAAAACGTGTGCTCCGTTAATAGTCACCCACTTATCGGCACGCATTGCACTTTCAGTAACGCTTGCAACAGAATCACCCTCAACAATCAGCGAACCGTCAAGTCTATATGGTTCATTAAGAATAGCAAAACATGCTCCCCCAGAAGTTCTGTACATCAGCCTGACTTTATTTTCGCATTTCATTGTGTGTTCATTCCTTTATAAGCAAAAATGCCCTGCAACTCACTTCTGAGCTTACAGAGCATTTCTCGTTGATTTTATTATTCTTCTTTTTCCTCTTCTTCCGGTTCCGGTTCATCTTCCCAGTCATCTTTGTAGCCTGGTTCACCTTTAAACGTCAATCCCTCAGTATCTTCTGCCCATCTTTCAAGCAAAGTTTTTCTTTTCATACTATGCCTCCTCAACTTCTATCTCTAAAAAGTTATCGCTTGCTCTTATTATACGCTTAGCTTTCATGTTTGTCTTGCGTGACACCAACACTTCATCTTCTCGCTGATTATACGAAAGATGTCTTATCGAGGTACTTCGTTTAAAGCCATTTCTTGATACAAAAACCACATTGCAAAATCCAGGATAGTCATCTACAAAGCTTTTAGCTGTTCTAGCATCGCTGCTCCAGCTCGAAACGCCCTTTTGGTCAAACGGAATTCCATTCTCAACTTTTTTTATCAATTCTTCAAACTCTTTTTGTTTTAAATGAATACCTCTGTATATTGTGCCTTTATAGCTTGGTGAATGCTCTATAACATAATCAATCACCTTGTTTTGTTCGTGCGCTTCTTGGGTTTTATTTCTTCTGATTCTCGCATAAGACACACCAGTATATTCAGTAATGGCACTTATTCCTTTTTTTACTTTATCCCTTTGCAAATCAGTTAGCTTTTTTCCTAAATGATTCTCTATAATCTCGTATGGGTCAGCATCATAATCAGGATGATATGTTTTCCTGTTGCCAATTTCCTTAACAGTAAAGTCGCCGGCTTTCGCCTTTTTTTCAGCAATCTGTTCAGGCATCCCAATTACACGCAAATTTTTACATATGCTCTTATCGTTACCAGCAGTTATTCCATCTGCGGTCATAATTCCATACGGCTTACCATTCAAAGTAGTATCAAACTCGCCCTTTTTGTTCTTTTTAAACCGATACACATCGTTGCCAATTTTAAGTTTCAGCCTACTGCCTGTCGGCAAACTATCGATTTCCGCCGTAGCATTACCATGTTGGATGTCTGTATTAATTTCTTTAAGATATTTATAGCTCTTGATTGTTTCTTTGAGCTTATTTTTGCCTTGCAATCTACCCAACTTATGAGCAAATTCCTTTTTCGGTTTATTGGGCTTTGCAACACTTTTTTGTCTGCCAGTCAAATTATACGGTCTGACTAACCTCTTGCCGTTTTTGGCTTTCGGTCTATTGTAATCTTGAAATACAGTACCAAACAGTTTACCATTAAACGCACCACCTGCACCATATTTAATGCGACCACTGCCACCGATAAGGACGTGTGAACCATTGATAGTTACCCATCTGTCATCAGCACGCACAACATCAGCTATTACACTTTCCATTGTATCGCCCTCAATGATAGCTGAGCCGTCATGCTTATATCCGTCTTTTAAGATAACTATATATCGGTTATCTTTCCCACGCCACATAAGCATGATTTTATCATTATAGTTCATCTCATATCCCCTTGTTAATAATCAGCATAGTTGGCAATAGCAGGAATTGAACCTGCATCCATGATTAAAAGTCATGCGCTCTACCTCATTAAGCTATATCGCCACAAAAAGCGTCCCACAGAACGCAATCAGATACTCCTTCTACATTAACGTAGACGAGCTAGTAAAAATTTAGACACTTGTTATTGGAGCTGGCAATAAGATTCGAACTTACAACATCCGCTTTACAAAAGCGGTGCTCTGCCAATTGAGCTATGCCAGCATTTTACAGGCTATCAGTCAAAACAGAGAATGCCACGTGAAGGCTGCCTGTATATTCCCCAGCTCCCAACAGGATTTGAACCTGTACCATAAGCTTTACGAAAACTCAGCTCTACCATTAAGCTACGGGAGCATATGGGAACTGTATTGTCCCCATTGCCATTATGTAAAAACAACGGCTATGTTCATGCCATGCCTTCGGATTTCGTTATTCTACGATACTTACTATGCACAGCCTTATTAGCAAAGCAGTACGTCGCATATCTGGCATCACAGCTCAAACTGCTAGTACCGCTTCGGGAGGAGTATATGAAAAAGCATTTAATATGCGTTTCCACCAAAAACAAAAAACCGCCCATTGTCTGAGCGGCTTTCATTTACTATTTTTACATCTTAAATTTTATCACAGGCTATTGGAAGTGTAAAGGAAGTAAATTGGAACAGCATTTCTGCTAGTTTTCTTCACTGTCAGCCTATTTTTCCTCAGTATTATCTGTATAGATGTTTATGTTACGCTGTGTAAACTTCTTTACGCCGTCAATGCCAAAAATAAGCGCAGTCAATTTGATAAGTGCATCGTTTACATCCATTCTGATTTGACGTTCACTGACAAAATGTTTCTCAGCCAAATCATTATAGATATCCATCTTCGACAATCCCTGTGGAACGTCTTTGATATACAGCGTATTGATAACATCCCATCTGCGCAAGTCTTCAGGTCTGAGAGATTTCTCACAGTACACTTCATAAATGCCTAGCATGGATTCTATATGCTCTATGACAATATGAGTACGTAGTGCGCTGTTTCTGATACTCTCAACAGCTATTTCTCCCTTGTCTACTGGCAACTGCATCATAGCATCCATAATCTCGATTGCAGTAAGCTCTTCTTCGTCGATAGATGTCAATTCAAAGATAGCTTCTTTTGCATGTTCCTTAAACAGTCGGTAATGGTCAAGCAATATCTTTACATTGTAAAGTCTGCGTTCAAATAGTGTTTCTCTTTCTCTTTCCTTTTGCCTGCATATCTTTGAGTAAATCATCTTTGCAGTATTGTTTGCAGTTTCATTGATAATATCTATAATCTCTGGAGTTAATTCAACTGACATTTACTTGCCCCCTTACCAAAACTCTGATAAAATAAAGTTGCAATATATCGTTTTGGGCTTGTCTTGGGGCAGGCCCTCTTTTTTTAGCTCAACAACGCCGCTAATCGCATGTTTTCGTTTGCTTTCTGTCTGCAATCACTGCAAATACACTCTTTGCCCATATACAGGATTCCGTTAAATCTACGGCAGTTCACGTATACATTGCTACCACAACCGCTACAAGGTTTAGTAATTATTTCGCCTAAACTTGTATATCTGTAGAATTCCGCATATTGTCGCCATGCATTATATAAAATCTCAGCCGTTTTTTGCATCATTTTTTGCTCTCTCCCTAGCTTTTATTTTTAACATACGTCTACGGCGTGTACGTCTGTTGCGCTCCAACAGCATGTCGCAATATTCTTTTACTTCTCTGCTCTGCTGCATGATAACTCCTAAGTTATTGATATTGCGCACATGTATCACCCCATCAGTTCAGAAGATTTTCTTTGTGATTCATCTGATAAATTTTATAGGCATCGTCAACGATAAGTTCGATAAACTTTTTAATGCTATCAATATCATTGCCGCCGTCCAGCATGTGCAACACAGAATTGTTAATAGCACTGCCAATAATATAACTTGAATTTTCCCCACCGTTACACCAATAATGGTTTTGCTCTTCATCGTCGCCCTCTTCAATCACATCGGCAGACAAAGAAAATTCAATTTTTTCGGCTACCATCTTTTCTGCAAACTCGTTGATTTCTTTACTTGTCATCGGTATCTCCCTCCAATACTTTAATCATTGCCATATAGTTAATTGCTTTTTGCTCAGCAGTTTTCGGATAACGTACAACATCTTCTGTCGATACTTTCTCAAAACATGCATCACAATAATACCACGGTATCCAGCTGTCGCTCGCTGTCACACTATGCAGATGTTCTTCCTCGCCACAAACAGCACAATACGGCTTCTGTGACGGATATATTTCACCATTCACAGCTATAACCTGCTTATTATCCATATACCCATATGTATCAGCGATAAATCTATATCCATCTCGGGCATCGACTGTTCCATATCCGTTCTGCAGATTCTCATATGCAAGATAAGGTACATGGTCAAATTCACATATCGTCAGAATGTCATGTATATCAGTTCCATACTCACGTACAATGCCTGTATTCATGTCTTTTATCATGATGACAGGCATTTTTAGTTTCTCGGCTTCATCCAACGCTGCACATCGGCTCATGCACTCTTTAAGATATTTGATTGCACGTTCATCAATATCAAGTTCCGGTACAAGGTCATCCAATAACTCTCCAGTTCTCAGAATAATGTCAAATCGGTTCATTCGTTCTACTCCTCCCAAAGCGTTACTTCATAAACCACTCAATACCAACACCATATTTAGCCATTATCAGCGATTTTGCCAGCATGTCAATACGTTGATGTTCTAGCAGCTCAACCCATGCATCACGCATCGTAGCACTGTCATCATCGTTACAGAACAACGGCATAGCGCAGTGTAACAGCTCATGCACCAGCGTAAGCTCTTCACAGTGTTTGGTATATTCGCCAGCGTATTCTACTGTACTTATCTCTATAAAAGATTCACACTTCAAATACTCTGTAGTGTTTCTGCCATGCACCGCTCTTCCGTCTACTTCCAGCTTTTCATCTGTCAGAACAGCTTTGATACACCAATTCTGCAAGTGCAATACTTTTTTCCACCATTCCAAACTATCCTGCAAGGTTGAGTCAACATAATAGTTGCATTTAGGTTCTTTTACATTGTTGTCATCATCCATTTTGCACCGCTCCTTTCAAGATAATAAGCAGTGTGCGTATCATAACATCAAACATCAGGATGCCGCACAGTACACCAATCCAAAACCTTGCATCGTCCCACATCTCTACATGAATATGCCACGGCAGATACTTGCCACACTTGCTGCACTTAAACAAATAGCCTGTTTTTTCCATTTCTTCATCAGTAGTCTTTATAACACTGTGCATACAGAATGTCTGCTTAATCCACTTCATAATTCTTTCACCTCAGCCAAATTGCGGAATAGGCAATTCCTCACGTACTTTTTGTTCTTTAATCAATCTGTCAATGTACCATCGCGCCTTTTCCAAATCTTCCACACCATTTTTTTGTTTCCAACGCCACAAATACTTAATAGCGTTGGCGGTACACACAGCTTCAATGCCTTTTAACTCGACTGTTGCCGCAGCCAATGCATCAATGCACTCAATACCGCCTTGAGTATAATGTTTCGGATGATTTACGTTATCCATTAGCTATCCTCCCACTTTTTTAACAACTCAAACGCTGGAGCAAACATATCTGTATATTCAACGCCCTTTACTCTGCGTTCATGGTCACCTCTAACCTGTAATCCCTCGTATGTGTCATCGTCATACGATTCTATGCGGTCAGCAATCATTCCATGCAATGAAAATGCCATCATTCTGCGAACATCTTCCACGGTTTCCAATTTGTAAGCAGCTATACCCTTTGCAATCGGATTATCTCCAGCATCCGCCAATTCATCTTCAATATCACTTTTCACTACGTCAATAGCATCTGCTATCATGCATCCGTAAAGCTCAATTTCATCTCTGTCATCTTCTCTGAGATTGTATTTGTTATATACATCCGGGTCAAAATAGGTCATTCGTTATCCTGCCTTTCCAAAACTTCCAACATATCGCCCCACCTAGCCGGGCTTGTACGGAACATACATTCCCAACCATCCATCCAAAACCTACACGATGGGCAGGAATGTATGGTACAGTAATCGTTTATGTTCTTGGCAGCTCTTATAATCATTTTGTCAACATCATCTGTGGGCATGGTCTTTCACCCATTTTATCCTGCGTTTTGCAGTATTGGTTGACGGCGTGTTCTGCATGTTATAGATACGTTTCTGTTCCGTAATCTCTGCTTGCCGTTGTTTCCACTCTTGGTATTTCCCACACTTGCTATGACAAAAAACAACTCTGTCACTGCATCCCATGCACGGCGGATTTAACATCAGCTACCCCCTTGCTACTATACAGAACAATACTATCGACGCTACAAGCATTATGATTGCCGCTATCACTTCCAAATACTGTCTGGTATGATTGCTTAGGCTTACATCTTTGGGTTCAGCACGGCTTTATACGAGCCTGCCACGCATGTTTGCTCCAGCTCTTTTGCCTCCTGCGGTACTTCGTACCTTACTGCTTTAGGCTTTCTCTGCCTGCGTCTTTGGTCGCATCTGTACTTGTTCATGCATACTTTTTGTTCTGTGCCGTCAAGAGTAATTGTTTTCCACTCGCCATCTTTAACATTGCGCCCACACAACGCACATTTTACTTTGCTCACAAAATCACCTGCCTGTACTGCCGTAACCGCCTCCACGTATTCCGTCAGCTACATCATTGTCAGTTGTATAGTATTTAAGAAATACGCCTTGCATGCAACGTTCGCCCTTTTTGATAATGTACTCAGTGTCGCCATCGTTGCGCAGTTTAATTCCAATATTTCCGTCATTGTCAAGATTGTTTGCATAGTCAGCATCAACAACGCCAGACGCTTCAAGCATGATATTGTGTTTCATTGACAAACCGCTACGAATAATAGCTTGCATATACATGTTGCCTGGCATAATCGCCTTGACGTTCATCGAAATCAGACCGCTTACGCCATGTGCAGGAATCACAATATCGCAAGGTGCGTAAAAGTCATATCCTGCCGAATATTTAGTGCTACGTTGTGGCATCTTTGTATCTGCAGGTGCATCTTTGACTGGCTCAAATCTGACTGATTCTTTTCTCTGTTTACCAAAGACACATTCGTCTAACGAACATTTCAACACTTTGCAGATGTTGATTAAAATTTCTACCCCGAGGATGTTTTTCCCATTCTCCACGCTGCTTAAATGTGTTTGGCTTACTCCAGCAGCCTTCGCCAAATCTTTTTGACTTACTTCACGCTTTTTTCTCATACGTGCAATATTATTGCCAATATTTGTCATTAAGTCTTCATGTTCAGTCATTGCTTATACTCCCTTACTTAAAATCACATGAGCTTTCAATGCAGTTGCTGCAATTCAAAAATGTTCTGTTGAAAATCTCTGGTGCTGCTTTTGCAAGTTCTTGATTGATAAGTTCTGCAAGTTCTCTATGCTCCGGCATAGCACGTCTGCACAATCTTTTAGGCAGATACTCATACCATGCTCTGAAATTGCCAGTTACAACCATGCTTGTTTCAACGCCTTGTGGTAAATAATACGCTGCCTGTTCTTCTGTAGCGTTCTCAAACACTATTGCATTAACGTAGTCATTGCCCACAGATACGCCACCCAACGGCTCTCCTTCAAAAGTAATAGGGTTGACGAATGTATCAAACTGACTTCCCCTTGCGCTTTTTACTGTGAAGCTAAGGTGTCTATGACGCGTTAGCTGTCCTAACACTCTTACGCTACACTTTACCAAGAAGCTTGCATAGCAGTGCTCCAGCACGCTCAGGTGTCCACTTTCAATGATTTTCTTTACGGATTTGTCGGTAACATCCTTGCCATACGGCTGACTGCAAGCAGTCTTTAAAAGCTCCATGTAGTCCGGTGTAATAGAAATCAGTTCTGCTTTTGGCATTTCTTGCAACCTCCGTTAAACATCGGCACATAAGTACCTTTCAACTTCACAAGTCTTGTACGTTTGCCGTTTTTCTTCACTACAACAAATTCGCCATTTTCCTTGATGAGCATTATTGCACCCCTTTTTCTTCAAAATCAGCACACGCTTTGCGGTCATCCTGCGTGAAATCATACAAATCATGTGCCGCACAGAAATCTAAATCTCCGTCATTTTCAGCTTTTATGTTATAACAGCATTCTCCACACGTATGCGGTATCTGCGGTTCAAACATCTTGCATGATGGTGTTTCCATTGTCGGCTCTACGTGCGTTTTCTCGTAGATGTCACACCATATCTCTGTATCATCGTCCCATTGACAATGTATGCAGTTATGACACTTGTTCATGTTCTCTGCCCCTGTGATTGATAAAACAGTTGTAAATTGCAAGCGTAGCAGGCATCATCTCAGTTTTGAACATATCTTTCATTTTCACCCAGCGCACTTTGCCAATACCTGCACTTTTAAAACCTCTGATAACCTTACCGACTGCGTTTTTGTTGTACTCATACACATATACCCTTGTATTACAGTACATCTCACGAGTGATATGCAATCTCCCTTGATTAATTTGTTTTTTCACAGGAATAATAATATTTCCATAATCGGAACAATGTACGCAGTCGCTTGTATCACTGTATGTATCATCAGTCACAAAATCAAATTCTATACCAAACTGCTCAGACAATACTTCTGGCGCACTGCATTCATCATCACCGACAGCAAACTGCCACTTTTTGGAGTTTCCACTTGTTCCCATCAGCAATGCATTTTTGCTATGGTCATATACCACTGCACACACACTGCCCTTGTCTGCAATTTTCAATAGCTCCACCCCTTTCTGCATATTTCATGTGGATGTTTTCTGCACTAACTGCATATTTCATGAGCTTGTCACGTTTTTCTACGTGTTTTAGCCCTCTCTTGTCACGTTTTTCTCAACTTTTTCAGTTTTCTGCGTATCTTCCTCGGAATCACGCCATACGTTTTTCTTCTTTTTCTTTTTTTCTTCCATACCTGTGCCCTCATAACACACAACAACGGCTTGCAGATGTAATCAGCTTAACCAACTCTTACACCGCAATATTCAATTTTCAAATCTGCAAGCCTTGCCATGTGCGCCGTTGCGTTTTTATTTGACAAAACAAGGTGTATGTAATAAATTCCGCAAACAAAAAATTATTTTTTATGCAACGGCTATATAGAACCTTACGGTTACTATCTCTTTATCTCTATGCCATCAACCTGTTCAGCAAGTGCTTTTTCTGCTTCAAGTTGCTGTTCAGACGGATTTTCAATTTCACCTGAGTATTCCTGTAATTTATCGTAGAATACTTTCAGCCTAGTGTCTTTAGACTTCATCTTGCCATAATCATTCATCAGAATGTTGCTTGCAATCGCCAAAAAATGAGCATATACATCATTTGTGACTTCTGCCGCAACCTCTTTTCTCAAATCTGCTCTTACCGCCGGGACAATACGTGTTTTTACGTTTTCCTCTACTTGGGCAGCCATCTTGTTATGTACCATTGAGTAGATAAAATCAAATTCACTTTTAGTTACAGGCATCTCCAGACTGTTGGACCTTTTAAACTTCCTTGCTAACTTTCCCATTTTCAACACCTCAAAATATTGTTTTAACCATTATCTCAATCGCCATAATTCCTACAGCATATTTTGCATCAAAACCTACGCCAAACGCCCAGCAGACAGCAAATATGCACATCTCATATATCGCCAGTCGCGCTAAAAAAACCAACGTCACAGCTATATATTCAGCCAAATCTTCCACAGTAAACCTCCGTTAAGCATATTCTTCCCAACGTTTTTTTGCTATTTCAGTACGGCGTTGACTGCGCATTACACTTACCCACTCAGGTTCTTTGCCTAACGTCAACGGTTCAATTTTTGCAATATCAATCATATCTTGATTTTCTTCTGCCCATTTCCAGAACTTATCAATATTGACCATGTAAAACTTTCTTTGCTCAGTCTTTAGTGTAAAATACGGCAATCCTGCTTGCTTAAACCTCTTATAGTCCTTACTGCTTGCGTTATGCCCACAAATAATCGACAGCAACATCTTCATTGATACTCCGTCTGCATTCTGTACTCTAAAGCCCATTCCAATGTCTTTTGCTTTGCGCTTAATAGCTCCAACAGAACGTCCTAACTGTCTTGATAAATCTTTAGCTGAACGTTTTCCCCATTTTTCGGACAGTATTTCTACTTCTTCGTCAGTCCACCACAAGCCTTTCCTCGCCAGCTTCTTCATCTTCGCACACCTCGTTTCTACGTGTAACGCTTATGTATCGTCCGCAGCCTTTACATCTGCAATAATGCCGTGTCCACTCTTTACTGCTGGCGGTAAACATGCATATCAGCCCAGCATACTCTCCACACGATTTGCATACCAATCGCATGCCTTTATCTTCGGTTTTCTTCCAAACCATCCCATATATTCTATCCATTCAGCAGCCCTTCCAAAAATAAAATGTGTCTGCCATCAAATCGCAGTTTATAGTCCTTGACATGTTCTTCTCTCAGCGATACTCTGCCAAATTTCTCTTTCATAAAGTACCAATCAACAACAGGTATTCTGTAAAAGCTGTGTAAGCCATATGACAGCAGTACAAAACATTCTGCACCAAGATTCTTATGCTCTACCAGATACTCCAACTGCCATTCCTTGACTACTTCACGCCTGAACACGTCTGTTTCCGTATGTTTGGCTTCAAAAACTACCGCCCTGCCGCCTTTGAGCGTTCCCTTGTAATCAACTCCAGCTTTGCTTTCATAGCACGCTATAAACTGACCATTAGACAACGCTCTGAGCGGTCGCATCGGCTCTGCCTGCTTCTCAATCTTTGCCATTCCCTGTTGCAAATACCATGCACAGGTCTGACTTATAAGATTTTCAAACATCTTGCCAGCGGCTTTGTTTTTCTTGCCTTGTATAACATTTTTATACGTCAGCGGAATCTTCATATCAGAACGGGATTTCTTCGTCCATCATCTGTCCCATGTCACCGAAATTTACTTTTGGCAGTGACTGTGCTTGCTGTTGGCTTTCCTTGCGTTCCAGATACTCAAATCTGTTGCACACAACATCCGTAGACTGGCGTTTACTGCCGTCTTTAACTTGATAACTGCTAATCTGCACTCTGCCCTCTACAAGGATTCTGTGGCCTTTGTGTACTGTATTGCCAAATGTTTCGCCTTGCTTGCCCCACAGCATACAGTTAAAGAAATCTGCTTCACGCTTGCCATCCTGCCCCGAAAACGGTCTGTCTACCGCAATAGAAAAGCTGCATACTGTCTTGCCAGACTGCGTATATCTTACTTCCGGTTCTTTTGTCAATCTGCCTGTTAAAACTATAATGTTCAATACAATCACCTCTTAAAATAAATCAATTACACTGTTTTTGCTTTCCTCAGCACTACGGATATTCTTTACTGCACATTCAAAATAGCTCGGTTTCAGTTCAATACCAATACCGCGTCTGCCCATTTTGACTGCCTGATACACTTCACTGCCAATACCCATAAAAGGCGTAAAAACTATATCACCAGGATTACTCCATAAAGTAATGCCACGTTCAATAACATCTAACTGCAACGGACATGTATGTCTTTCATCTTCTTTGTCACGTGCCATTTTTTCATTCAAAGTATTAGTCTGTCTGATGTCCATCCAAACAGGGGACGCATATTTGCGCCATACATTATGACTGTATTTGATGTCATTTCTCGGAATATCAATAACATCACTGCCTGCATAATGTGTAAGTCCTTTCGGGTGCGCTATCGGATTCTGATTCTCGCCCGGCTTACGCATGGTAATCAGATAATCAGCAATACCCTGTCTGCAAATAGCACTGTCTTTCTGAATCTGTTTGTGCAACAGTCCTAACGCTTTAGTACGTGTCGCAGCAATCAGAGGGTCTTTCCAAATCGTTACGCGGCTATGGAAGATAAATCCTGCTTCTTGAAATGCTCTGATAAGCTCGCCCGGAAAATCTCTCATACCAATAAACCCATCACGTTCTTTGCTGGTCGGCAGCTCCATGCAATGCACGCTCATGCATCTGCCCGGCTGCAGTATTCTGTACAAATCACCGATAAGATATTTGAAGTGCTCAAAAAATTCTTCATCACCATTGCAGTTGCCCATATCCTCTGCGAAATCACTGTAAGTATATAAGCTTGAAAACGGTGGTGAGTAAATGATATACCCAACACTGTTATCAGGAATTCCCTTGATAACTTGACAACTATCGCCGTTATACGCTGCCCAATCCTGCCCTTGTTCTTGTGCTACTACTACGCTACCCATCGTGGTAACACCATCCTCTCTTCTGCAATATAATCACTTGTTTTTCTTGTTGTATGCTCAATATTAGCTTTCGTGATTTCCTGCGTTGCGCTAATCATACCTTGCAGCATCTCGTTGAAATCACGCTCTTTGCGTTCGATATTAGCTTTTACTGCACCCTCTGTGTCTGCAATGATGATATATACATCAACAGGCTTTGTCTGTCCAAATCTCCAGCAACGGCGCACTGCTTGATAATACTGTTCAAAACTATCAGATAAACCAACAAATACCATCTTTGAACAGCACTGCCAGTTCATACCATATCCTGCAATTACAGGCTTGCTTACCAGACGTTTAACATCACCTGTGCTAAACCCTATCAGCATCTTTTCTTTGTATTCGTTACTGTCTGCACCTTTTACTTCAACACTACCAGCAATATATTTGTGCAACAGCTCTGATTCGCTGTTAAGGTTACACCATACAAGCCATGATTCTTTGCTGTCTGCGATAAGTTCAGCGCACGCTTTGGCTCTGTCATCCACGCTGTCCCTACGTGCCGCCTGCCGTTCCTGCAACGTCAACGCTTCAACAGCAAACAGGCTATCGTGTACTTCACTATGCACAACAACTTCATGGATGTTAAGGGGCGGTAAATCAAACCGACTGCCATCATATCCCAAATCTCTCGGATTGGTCAGCATAACTGCCCAGCTTGCTACCCATTCCCAAAACCACTTCACTGCATGGCCTTTAAGCCGCCACTTTGCTGTGTCCTTGCCGTCATGGATAAAATACATCGCCAGCATTTCGGTACGCTTCATAACTCCTAAAAACTCTGCGTGATTGCCTAGTTCCATATAGTCATTCGGTGCAGGTGTCGCAGTACACGCCAACCTGTACGGAACATTAGCGCAGCTATCAATGATTTTTTGCTTTACCTTGCCTGTAAAACTTTTGAGTATGCTTGATTCGTCCAACACAACTCCGTCAAACACACTCAAATCAAATTTTTCAAGCTTCTCATAGTTGGTAATACTGATTCCGGCTTCAACATCAGACTGTTCAGCAACAAATCTAACATCAACATCAATTTTTTGTGCTTCTTTGATTGTCTGAGCCGCTACCGCAAGCGGTGCTAAAATCAGCACTCTACCGTTTGTGTATTCAACAACTCTATGCGCCCATTCACATTGCATGAATGTTTTGCCTAGTCCGGTACCTGCGAAAATCGCCGCTTTTCCTTTTTTCAACGCCCACCTTACAATATCACGTTGAAAATCAAATAATTTATAATTGAGTTCTCCACATTCAAAACCGCTAGGCACGGCAACCTGTATTTTGCTGTTTAAAAACTCTTTATAATTCATTACGCTGCCACCTCATACGATTTTCCACTCACACACGAATAGTAGCGGGTTCCGCCAACCCATTCATTCATCACGTACTTTCCATCCTTAGTTTTGTTGTATTTTGCGCCCAAAAGTGAAATCACTCTTTTGATAATATCTTTTTCTTCCTTTTCGTCACCATCAAACATAACATCAAACATAACCAAAGAGCTGTTTCTCCACGATTCTGCCGTGTAATGACTGTAATTGGCGATTTGGCTAATGTGATTTTCAATCATAAAATCGACAATAGTTTTCAAATCTCCTTGAAGCTCAGACACACGCCATTTTCCATTATGGGCAGTATGAATTAAAGGTTCTTTTCCTAATGTTGTTATAAGCACCCATATATAATTCTTATCCGCTACCATATCAACAATCTTTTTCAATTCATCCATTCTTCATACGCTCCTCTCTTTCTCACACTCATATTATACCTCTTTATTTTTATTTTGTCAGTGTTATTTTGTAACTAATTTGTTGACAATTTTAACAATCTATGAATTTTTACGCCCTAGCGATTATCTGCCCAGCTGATTTAAAGCCACCGCCGCCGTGATACTCTCTACGTTCATCGTCATCACGTGGGATTGGAATCAGCACCTTCTGACACTGCGCTGCATCTACACACGGCATACAGAGTCCGCTTTTTGGCTCTACTTTCAAAAACGGCATATGCCCACCTGTCGGGCAGTCTTTCAGATTCTTACCTCGACAAACAGCACATACATAGTCAAATTTAGCCTGTATTGCAAGCTCCAGCTTATTCATCTCTATAAACGATTCAGACGCATCAGGGAACGTATGACGCGCGCACTTCTCAGCCAATACCATCGTCCAGTTCTCGCCCGGATTCAGCTCACGCCCCAACGCAAGCCGTCCCAAACCTGTATTCTGCTTTTGTTTCACTGTCACCGTTGTATTGAGTCTGCGGATTTCTTTCAGCTCTTCGTCAACATCAAAGTAACGTGGCCAGTGTGGCATTTTGAGCAGTTTTGGCGTAAGCATCCGCAATTCTTCAGCAGTTACATTCTGATACTGCTGCAAGAATTCCTCAACCATGTTGTTTGCTTGCTTGGCGTTATTTCCAATGGGCGGATAAAGTCCGGCACTGCGCAGTTTCGCAAACAAATCTAATACATCTTCTCTTTTCACGGCTCATTCCCCCTAAAACGGCATCTCTTCGCTCTCAACTGTGATTGGTATATCGTCTTCCCACTTCTCGTTCCTCAGATAATTTTCGGGATATGGGATATAGTTAGCATCTCTCCATTGCTGTGACTGTTTGTACAACTCTACTGACCTTAATATTTTTTCATACAAGCCAACATCACACTGTATATTGTTCCATTCAATCCTAGTTTTGAACTTGTTTGACTTTCTAGGATATGCGTTCCAAAACTTAGCAAAGTATTCTTCCTGCTCAGTCATCTGTTTTTGCGTCAGCTGATTGGGCTTGAAAAAGTCTATGTAATTTTGAGTGAGAGAGTGTGTTTCATTTTTTTGTGTGTTCTCTCTATACTCTCTCTCTTTATCTTCTTTAGTAATCTTTGTAGTAATCTCTGGTATTGCTTTTGAGTTTTTCGTGTTTTGATTTTTAAATTCTGAGTTTTGATTTTTATTTTTTAAAAATGGATTTTCATTTTTTTCATCTTCCATGTTGCTGTTATCATCTTTTTTTGCTATGTCATCGATATTAAATTTGTATCCGCTAAGTGCAAATCCAATCTTTTGCAGTTCCTGCTGTATAAGTTTCAAGTTGACATTGTACTGCATCGTTCTATCCCACTTGAATTTAGGATTTCTGCGTTCTGCCAAAAAGCCTGCATCTACAAGCTGCTTAATAAACTTTCTCATACTCGCAGGAGATAACCCAAGCATAGTTTCATCTGCCAACTCTACAGAGCTTTTGTAAATCCAACCAAAGGAAGGTTTGAAATTTACATCGCCATATTCCTTTTCATATGCTTCTATCTCCCTTGCGTACATCGCATCTGATTCTGCTTTGCACTCTGCCCAATATATGAATTGGTTTAAAATAATAGCGGCGTTAACATTGCCAGTCAACGCAAGCAAGCCCTCTCTTAACACAGCAATTTTTTCACGCTTCATGTCCGACCTCACTTTGTGTACAAAACTTGACTTTCCTCAACCGTATAGCCCGGTACAACCTCGCCATCTTCGGTAATCAGCTTGCCGTCGACAACACTGCAATTCTTTTTGAAACTTGCCAAATCAACCTTTTCCTCTGTCTTGATGTACTCTGAGTAGTTGCTCTTAACAAAATCAAAGATTTCAGCATCGTTCTTAATGGTATTAGTCTTTTTTCTGTAACCTACAACGCCGTTAGGCAGTGTTACAGATTTTTTCTTGCTACCAGCAATCTCACTTTCAAGATACGGCGCAAGCTTCAGTTCAAAGAAATCAATGCTGTTTTGCTGTTCTTTATTCATTTTTTCAAGCCAAATCTGCAATTTTTCCACCTGTGACTGCACATAATCTGCGTTCTGTTGCATTTTCTGACGCGCCGCTGCAATTCTTCCCAACGCCCAATCTGCTTTTTCCATGCTGTCAATAGTCCATGTTGCCTGTTCTGCATCTTCAGGTTTTAAAGCATCCAATACTTCGTTTGCATCAAACATTTTTACTTCCTCCCCACTCAGTCAATAATCTTTTTATATACTCAGGCGACTGCGTTTCAATCCCCTGTTCCTTACATTCTTCAACGATATAATCAATCAGTCTTGACATTTCTTTGCTGTCATATTCGCTACTTCCCTGATACGCCGCAACAACAACATAGCCCGGAATCTTTGATTCACCCATAACTTCTGCTATGCGTCCTACTCTGTCCATACGCCACTGCCGTTTGAACGCTTCAACAGCATCTCTTCTGATTGGCAAATACGTTGGACGACCTGTCATATGGATAGCGTGCTTATATAGCATTTCCGACGTATACACAACGCCGTCATTAGATAATTTGTTAGCCAGCTTATCCAACAGCACCCACATATAAGCGTTGGCATTTACAGAACGCTTCTCTCTCTTTATGTCGATGCTGATTCTCTTCCCAGTCGACATATACTTGACTATTTTGTTGATATCATCTTCATGACAAGCAGCGCAATCAATAATAAGCTTGCCATTGACATATCTTACATTGTTCGCACTACCTGTTATCCTCATGACACTTTATCCTCCATCCACACGATGTATCGCATGATTTTATCTTTAATCTTTGTACTGTCCAGCCCATGATGTACCTGATAATGACAATCATCACACAACAGCACCATATTTTCCAACGTATCACTGCCACCGTGGCTTTTATACACAACATGATGCGGCTTATGCCCATCTTCAACCCATTTGCCACACACAGCACATTTATGCTGGTCACGTTCGTATACGAGCTTCACGAGCTGTGCTAACGCCTTTCCGCTAAGTCTTATCTGTTTTCGCTTTCCTAACATCATGCAACCCCTTTCAGTTTGGCAAGCATCTTGGCTGCTTTTTCTTTGACTGCACTGTATTTGCCCTCGGCATCCGTTGCAATAATCGCAAGCACTGCTCCGTTGTTGATGCTGTCAAGGAATACCCATTTGTTCATGACGTATACGCAGTAATTGCCTTGATATTTTCTGACATACTCTGCAGGCTCTGATTTAGCCTGTGCCGCGTTCTGCTGTTCTGCGTGGCTGTTTGTATTCGCAGCGGATTTGCTCTGCTCTACGCCCTGTTTTTGTGCCTGCTGAGCCACTTTAAAACGTACATTGCCGTTCTTGTCAATGACAGTGAATTTTGTAAATCTGCTTAAATCTCTATCATACTCTATTTCTGCTACACGGAATTTCGCATAGCAGGCGATTTTACCATTTTTATCCATGTATTCATCATCCATCAATTTAAAGCTGATGTTAGGAGCGTCATATAATTCTCTACCGATTCCCCAACAGAACCCGGCACGTTTGAAACTGTCTGAACTTTCGCCTTTGACGGCTTCGGTGTTAGATTCTGCGCCAACATCCTCTTTCTCAATCCAACGAGCATGTTCATCATCCCACACGCTAATCGTGCAGTATAATCTGCCGTTTATCTCTTTATGATGACGTTGCCAATTCATCGGACCAAAAACCTTATCTAAAATGCGCATATCAACACGTGCGTCTTTATAAACAAGCAGTGTAATATATACGCCGTATGAATTTTTTCTTGTCTGCGCCGCTCTCAGCTCAACATCACATGCTCTCAACAAAGGTATTTCTTTACACATTTTTCATTCCTCCCTTATGCACAAATCTCTTCAACAATCGCTTGATTGTCACCATGTTCAAAACCAATCGGGTCTAAAGCCAATGCTTCTGCAATCGTTGTATCTGCTTTGATTTTAAATTTATAACCGCCAACATCAATGTAACGCTCACCCTGTTTTACAATTTCGCCATAATAATCATCTTCTAAGTCATCAACGGCGATTTTATCAAAAGGTGTTTTGTAATCTTTTGCCAATTTGTTCGCGTTTTCACTTGTAACAACAATGCCTTCCTCGACATTGACATAAACATCATCAACATCATCAAACGTATCGCCAAACAAATCGGTGTATTCTTTCGCAGGAGCTGCATACACCCATTCGGGATTAGGAGCATACCAATCATTACAAGCAACGCCAGTTTTCATCATCATTTATCATCCTTTCTTAACTCACTGTTTATCTCTCTTCCTTACACTTATATTTTACCGCTCTAATTATGTTTTGTCAGCGTTATTTTGATTGTTTTTCGTGAGCTTTTTGTGGACAAATTCTGTTGACTGTGGTATACTTATTCCAGCAAGAGTCCTAGTCGCTTCTGAGCGTAGCTTTTCGGCACTATGCCTGCTTTAGCGACTATGTACCCTTGTGATTCCAATTCCTTATTCATTTTGGCGATAAGCTCATATGACTTGGTTTTCCCTACACCAGTTATCTCGCTTATATCACGCCACGTGAAGAACACTTTTTCATTATTCATAATTCATCACACTCTCTTCTGAACCGTCGAGCTGTTATCGGCGGTTCCTTTTTTTGTGCCTGCCAACAGCGACATCAACGCTTGACAGGCTTCTTTGCATTCCGAAAACATCTGACGACTCAGTGACTTCTTTGTAATAGTATCGTCAACCACCTGCGGAAAACACTTCACAACATCATTGACTTCCTTATACATTTTGAGCACTTGACTTGACATATCATTCTTAACGTCAACGTCACCCATCAAATCCATGAATACAGGATTGTTACGCAGGTGCTCCACTCTCAGCTCAGGGCGGTTATATACTCTTGACATAGCCAACGCTACATCATCTGGCACAGCTGAGATTCCGTTTTCGTAGTCGCTCAACGTCCGCATACCGACTGCCAAAGCATCGGCAGCTTCTATCTGTTTCATTCCCGACAACATCCTTGCACGTCTATAGCAATTTTCAGCGCTTACTTGCATATCCGTTCACCTCATAAATGCTAAAATATAATCAAGGTCAAATCTTATCTTTCCACGTAATTACATATTTTTGCCCCGGCTGAATAATGGTACTGCCGTTGTTCTGAGCCTTGATTGAATCTTCGACAACGCACCAAAAATCACCAAAAGACAATCTTGTCTGTACCGGATAATGCTTGTTGGCAATGCCCCACACAGAATCTCCAACCTGCACGGTATAGTTGATGCTGCGCTCTACTTCAGGCTTGAACAAATCGCACACAAAATCATATGCAGTATTCGCAATAATACCAGCCACAGCCAACATAAGCAGTCCACGAATAATTCTGTCTAACATTTGAGTGCCTCCTCTGCAAAAACATCTAAGCTCACGCCTAAAAATCTGGCAATCTTAACCATTGATTTAAAATGCGGCGTTGCACCTTGTTTCCAATGAGTAAACGTCGGATGGCTAATACCTGTAGCCTTTGCAACGTCACACACTTTCAATCCTTTTTCGTCCAGCAAGTCTAAAAATATATCATACATTCCTATCACTCCTATGCAACGTCAATAAAATATGCAACGCTTACACCAAAGTAATTTGCCAGTTTAACAACTTTGTCCAATTTAGGCTTGCATCTTCCAGCTTTCCAATCGGAAATGCTTGATTTTGCAATGCCTGTTGCTCTTGAAACATCCGCAGCGCTGACGTGTTTTTCGTCCATCAGTTTTGCTATCTTTTTATACATTTTCCGTCACCTCCGTTGTAAAAAGTTCGGAAATACGTTATAATCTAATAATGAAAACCAGCTGGGGATAACCTAAAAGCCAGCTAATAATCAAGATTTTTCGTATTGCGCTATCCGTTTTTCCGTATCTTTATTATACGATTATTTTTCGTGCTCGTCAATACGTTTAATCGTATTTTTAAAGAAAATTTTGGGTGGTTCTATGTATCAAAAATTCGACGATTTGTTAAAAAAGAATCATTGCAGAGCTTCTACTGTTGCCGATGCTATCGGCATTCGCCGTGGTTACTTATCTGATTGGAAAACAGGTAAAACAAACCCAAAAATAGAAACACTGCAAAAAATAGCTGATTACTTTAACGTTCCTGTATCGTATTTCTATGGCGAAGACATTGCTTTATCTTTGGCAGAACGTCAAGCTCAACAGCTCGGTATTGATACAGACGCATTAAAAAAAGAGCTTAGTATAAAGTCTTTGGACGAACAGACTATGTATGTATTAAAAGAGTTTCAAAAGCTCGACGATACTCAAAAGGCTGCTATCGAAGCAGTTATAAAAGGTTTTCTGCAAACCAAAAGCTAATCACTTCCGATGTAAGGCATTATGCCCTTGCAAATAAAGAGGAAGGAGGTTAGTTGTAAAATGTCTTTAAAAAAAGAAAAGACCAGCTGCAGCAACTGAACACACAGCAACTGTATCACACACTGCTATGCATAAAGATTGCTCTACAACTGATTGAGTCCAAGAAAAAAGATAAAAAATAAACGCCAAAAAGGGCGGGTAGAACATCCTGCCCGCTCGTTTTTATATAGAGGAGGGAAAACAATGAGTTTTGCTGACAGCATCAAAGAATTAGCCAAAAAAGCAATTACCATGCAAAGCGACAACTATTCAGCAGATGTTGCGAAAACATCGCTCGTACTGCCATACTTTCAGTCACTAGGCTATGATATTTTCAATCCAAAAGAATTTATCTCAAGCTACGGCAATGCTAACGCCAAATGTGATTATGCTGTTATCACAGGCGGTATTACTACTGCTATCGTTGTAGCTGTTCCATATAATGGAAACATGGATACAGAACAGCTCTCTGAGCTTTTCACTGCCTACAAGCCACAGACTGCCATAATCACCAATGGCATTGAATACAAGTACTATACTGATACTGATATGCCCGGCAGTATGGATACTAAGCCGTTTTTCGTTATGAATCTTGCTGATTTCAGCGAATCCGACATTTCCACATTATCTAAATTTCAGAAGTTGGAATTTGATAATACCACTGCACAAAAGCTGAAATACAAGACTTTGACACGTAACTATCTGATGACGCAGTTCGATTTTGCAGATGATGACTTTATACGTTTTCTGCTTGAAACTGTTGACCACGGCAAGCAGTATGATTCGCAGTTCATCGACCGCATACGCCCAGAAATAGACTCTGTACTGAAGCAGATTGTCAACGATGTTATCTACTCAAAGCTTCTGACTGTACCCGAGAGCAAACCTGCACAGACTCCAGCAGCGGCCGCACGTTACAAAGGGATGCAGCCTATAAGCGATATAAAAAAAGCTCGTGCACTGGAAATCGTGAAAAGCATCGTTGGTGATATGTTGCCTGTAGAAGTCATCAATCACGAAAACACTCAATATTACTTGACTATCTTATGCGGAAAAGTCAAAACTCATTGGATATGCAGATTAGCTCTTGATGAATCAAATATGTACATGGTTGTGCACATTAAAGGACCGGGGGCACGCAGACACTATATCGGCACAGGATTGAAGTATCCCCTGCCAACTGTTGAATCAATCTATGACCATGCAGACGTTATCAAGCAAGCTGCAAAACAATATATTGAATAATATTCGGAGGTGCATTATGAAAAAGTTATTCCTTATCCTATTCTCTCTCTTGATGTTGGTATTCTCTACCACTGCATTTGCTGAGAGCTGGCAAAAGTCTTATGAAATCAGTGACCGTGCAGTATATGTTGATACTGACAGTGTAGCACGTCTTAACGTGCCAGACTTGACCGTACCAGCTGACAAAAACGGATTGATGTACACAGTCAAAGTCATATACAAGCCTAACAGCGATATGTACGCCAAATACCACGTAAAGTCTGTACTGATGAAGTTCAACACTGTTAACAACATCGACGGCCGTAACTACAGACTCACTGAGAGCCTTTATTTCAACGATGCAGGCAATGTGATTCAGAAATACGGCAAAACCGCCTTTGACCGCATTGTTGAAGGCAGCATGGGTGAAGAAGTCGACAAAATAGCAAAAGAAGTTGCTGTTCAAAAAGGTATCTAAAACAATAAAAGCGTCCCCTATCACAGGGACGCTATTTTTTAATGGAGAGCCATTATGTCTACATTTAAAGATGAAAAAACAAATACATGGTGCTGCCAGTTCTATTATACTGACTGGAACGGAAAACGCAAACACACTACAAAGCGTGGATTCAAGCGCAAGCGTGATGCTGAACAATACGAGATGTCCTGCAGATGGAAGCCAACCGAGAACGATATTACTGTTGGAATGCTAGTCAACATGTATACATCTCATTTGAAGCAACGTGTGAAACTAGGCACACTAAAACCAACAACATATGACCGCTACGAGGCTCTTATACGCTTGTACATCGTTCCATACTTCCCCAAGGATTTGCAGGTTAAGGACATCAGCACCGAAGCAATCAATCAATGGCTTATATCCCTCATGAGTTATACAAGCGACCACACTCAGCGTCCCTTAAAGACAAGCAGTATATCCACAGCCAAAACCCAGCTATGCTCTATGCTCAACTATGCCACAAGGCGAAAACTCTTGTCAGCCAATCCGATACGTGATGCCGAAAGACTGCCTGTATCGCAGAAAAAGAACATAGCCGTCTGGACATTGGAACAGTACAGCATATTCTACAACAGTCTGAAAAAGGAACAGCACAGGCTCGCATTTAACCTAATGTTTTTCTGCGGTATGCGTATTGGTGAAGTTTTGGCATTGACTCCTGCAGATGTCAATGATGACTGTACCATATCTGTACACCATACGCTAGCGTGGGTAGAAAGCCAAAAAGTTCTGCTACCGCCCAAAACACCATCATCGGAACGCACTATCTCTGTTCCTCAATTCGTTTTTGACCAGCTGATGAACTACGTATCACACATATATGACTGCAAAGCAGATACACTGCTGTTCAACGTCGGCAGGAAAAACTTTGCAAACCTGTTAGAGTATCATGCAAAGAAAAATAACCTACCACATATGACTCCACATGGTCTGCGTCACTCCAGCGCTTCAATACTGCTGAAGCTCACAGGTGACATTGCAATGGTAGCTCAAAGGCTGGGACATAAAAACTCAAAAGTCACGTTGCAAGTATACGCTCACATGTTGCCGGGTGCTGACCGAGAAGCAAGCAGTATTCTGAACAAACTTGCACTGAGCACGAACGGCTCTGATGCAATAGATGTCGACGGCAAAAACATAAACTCAAAATAAACTCAAATCGCCTAATTCCATTCCGCAACCCCCACACTACAAGGGATTGCGGATTTTGTTCTTTTTTTATACCAAAAATACCTGCTTTATTCTACCAAAAATTTTATGAAGAATTAGCGAAAGAAATTCCCCGGCTAATCTGACCATAGATAATTTTTCTGTTCTGGCAATATTATTATAACCAAACAGCGATATAATAGTCTTTATCATCTTATAAAGAGGGGAATGTTTATATGGAACATATAGAACACAAAGCACAAAAAAGCAATGCCACCCTGGCAATCTGTATCACCGCACTGTTTATGTCGCTCAATATTATGATGAGCTCCTTCGGTCTGCCGGTACCGGGCGGTCATTTATATCTCAATGATGTTATCATCTGCACGGCAGCAATTCTGCTGGACGATCCTAAAGCAGCCTTCATCGTTGGCGGCGTGGGTGCTTTCTTGGGCGATTTATTCTTCTACCCGACACCGATGTTCGTTTCTCTGGTTACTCACGGCATTCAGGCTGTTGTTATCTGCCTCTTGGCACACCGCGGCGGCAAGGTCAGCTTCAAGGGCGCTGCTCTCGGCGTAATTCTTGGCGCTGTTATTATGGTTGTAGGCTATTCTCTGGGACGTGCTTTTATTTACAGCACACCGCACTACGCTTACATCAAGCTGCCCTACCAGATTCTGCAGGCAGCAGTCGGCGCTGTCGGCGGCCTGGTGCTTTGCTTCAAGGCAGGCCTGCTGGAGCGCTTCGACAAAATGGTCCGCAAATAATTTTTACCACATAACACAAAAGCTGTTGTACGCAAGCACACGTACAACAGCTTTTTTATTTGCGTCTGTCTGCTGCCACGGCTTGGGCAGCAGGTCTATGACAACATTATTTTTTTACAATTACAGTGCGTCCTTAAACACACTGCCGCCGATAAATTCGCGCAGGATAGAGTTATTAGGAATAACATTATCCTCCAACGGCTTAACGTAGCTTAAAATGTTCAGCAGACGGTGCGCAGTAGTGTAGGCCATGCCTGCGGACTGCGGTACAGCACGCAGCAGCGGCTCCGCATATTTTTTCAGCACAGCTAATTCGTAAATCAGCGTGGTGTTGAAAATGATATCGGCACTGCTCTGATACGGGAAGATGTATTTTTCTTCACCATCACGCACGTCGGACCAGGTTCTCAGCGTAGTTTCCGCATCATGCGAACGGAACTGGCTGTCGCGCACCATACGGCGCAGCAGACGCATATCGGTAGTACGGATACGGTTATACTCGTCAAAGGACATCGGTGTGAGCGCACTGACATAAATTTTTATTTTATGTTCCGCCGGTATGGACGGTGTCAGCTTCTCATTCAGGCCGTGGATGCCTTCGATAACCAGCACGGAATTTTCCTGCAGCTGCAGCTCGTTACCGCGATATTCACGGCATCCGGTGCGGAAATTGTACTTGGGCATTTTGACCTTTTCACCAGCCAGCAGACGCTGCAGATGATCGTTGAACAGCTCCAGGTCGATAGCCTCCAGACATTCAAAGTCATAGCTGCCGTCAGCCTTACGCGGCGAATCGACACGGTTTTTATAATAGTCATCCATAGAAACGGCAATCGGACGCAGGCCGTTAACTGCCATCTGAATGCTCAAACGCTGTGCCGTAGAGGTCTTGCCGGAGGAGGACGGACCTGCAATCAGCACCAGCTTCAGCTCATGGTGACTTGCCAAAATATCGGCAATATTAGCCAGCTTCTTTTCATGCAGCGCTTCCGCTACCTGAATAATCTTTTCGGCATAGCCTAAATCAATAATTTTATTGAGCTTGCCCACAGTATTGCAGTGAATCATGGCTGACCATTCTTCTGCCTCCTGATAGGCATCGTTAAGGCGCGGCTGGTCTACAAAGGGCGGCAGCACCTGCCAGTTACCGTTGTCAGGGTAATTGATAATCACGCCGTCAGCATACGGCAGCAGCTCAAAGCAAGGCACATAACCGGCATCCGGGCACATGGGGCCGAAAAGATAACCGGGTACGCCCTCCAGAAGGTTAATCGTCAGCACGGTGTCATCCGGCACCTGAGCCAGCAGCGCCAGGTTATCATCGCTGCAGATGGCGCAGGCCATATCAATAGCCTCGGATTTAGGCAGACGCAGCAGCTTAATAGACTCTTTGCGTTCTGCCATTTTGTGCATATATTCTTCAATGCTGCGGATATCCTCAGCGGTAAGCTTACGCTCGCTGTTATCCTTACAGTAGAGTGCGCTTCCCAGAGAGTTGCGCACCTCCAGATGTACATCGGGATAAAGCTTTTTGGTTGCCGCAATCAGCATAAACAGCAGCGTGCGCACATAAACACGCATGCCTACGGAATTGTTGACTTCCACGAAATCAACAGTGCCGTCGGCAGTAAGCGGACGCTGCAGGTCACATTCCTCACCGTTATAAAGTCCCATAACGATGGGAGAAGCATATTTATCGCTCAATCTTTGAGCTAAAGGCAGCAGAGTGCTGCCCTCCTCTACTTCGATAATTTGTCCATTGGACAACTGCAGCTTAAGCATTTTATTCGCCAACGGCTTGCATTGCAGCGTTGACCTTGACAGCCATACCCTTGATTTTCTTCAGAGGTACGGCGCAGACAGCGATACGCACGCCTGCAGCCAGAGGAACTGCAAAAATGTTGTCCTCATGCAGCTTTTCGCAGATTGCATCCGGGTTTTTAGCGGGGATAGACAGGAAGAAGCCTGCTACATACGGCAGCATCGGCAAACCGCATTCTTCCGCTTCCTTAGCGAACAGATCGGCACGTGCCTTAATCATCTGATAATAGTAATCACGCTCAGCGCAAACCTTTGCCAGCAGCTCGGGATCGCTGTAAATGGTTGCCAGAGTGCGCATAGCCGGACGGTTGATGTTGGACCAGGTTGCACGGCTGGTGTATTGGTTGATAGCAGCGAACTCGTCAATAACGCTCTTGTCGGAGGAAACGCCGATCATAGCGCCGGTACGCTGACCGTACATAGTGAAGCCTTTGGACATGCTGTAGCCTACAATACAGAGAATGTTGGCAGGCAAGCCGGAAAGCTTTTTAAAGATTTTGCGTACTTCTTCTTTTTCGCCGGCATAATCAATGTATGCAACGTCCAGGAAGAAAACGATGTTTTTGCCCGGTACGGCAGCTTCCTTCAGAATTGCCAGCACGCCGTCCATATCCTCGCCGCTCAGGCTGTAGCCGGTAGGATTGTGCGCCGGAGTGTTCAGCAGATACAGCAGGTTATCCTGCTTAGCAAGCAGCTCGTCAACCTTTTCCTTTAAAGCAGGCAGGTTGAATTTGTTGTTTTCGTCCAGCATTTTATAGGTGGTGAAATTGCGGCCCATATCCTGGCACAGCACCTTGTAAGCACCCCAGTACCAGTCGGAGCAGAGCACGGTATCACCGTTGTCGGTGTAGTTCCAGATAGCATGGTGGATAGCACCGGTGCCGCCTGCGGTTGCAACTGCGGCAATGTAGCCTTCCGGACGGGAGTTGCCGAAGGCAGCAGTCAGTACGCAGTCCAGATATTCAGGCAGACCGCTGATAGGTGCGTAAGCAATCATTTCGTTAGTGGAAAGACCGCGGAAAACCTCTTCTACAGTCGGCAGGCAGACGAGCTTTTCATCCTCGTCCAAAATAGCGCCGATAGTAGCGTTGGTAACGGCATCCTTGCCGTATTTGGCAGCAGCTGCCACTGCAGCAGCGTTAGCACCGAAAATTTTATCTTGGGCAGATTTACCCTTAGCGTGTTTTGCAGCAATACTCATAGTCATAGTTAAATACTCCTTTCAAAATTACAAATCAATAACCGTAGCGCCGCTGCCACCGGCCTCCAGCGCCGCCGTTTCCAGCTTTTTGACAAAGCGGTTGGTCGACAGATATGCTGTCAGGCCGGCGCGCAAGGCACCGGTTCCCTTGCCATGGATGAGGCGCAGCTGGCCGATACCGGCAATCAGCGCATCATCAATAGCTTTATCTACAACGGGAATTGCTTCATCCAGCGTCATCCCGCGCAAATCAATTTCCTGTTTGGCACTGCCTGATTTGGCAATGAACATCTGGTGTGCGTAATTGGCAGCAGCATTCTTGCTGAAGCCCTTACGCTTTTTAGGCGCAGCATCGGTATGCGCAGGCTGTGCCTTGGTCAGCAGGCATTTTTTTGCCGGCACCGTCATTTTCAGAATACCAACCTGCACTGTTACATCGTTGCCGTTGACATCGGTGATAATACCGTTCTTCCCTAAGGAAACAACAAAGACATTCAGGCCCTTCTTGGCCGTCTTGGCAGATAACGGTGCGCCCTCCGGCAGCGGTGCGTCCTCGCTCAATGTTTTGTTGAGCTTCTTGCGCGCTTCCTCTGCCGCCTGCTCCAGGCGCTTCGTATCGAAGTCAGCCTTCATGGAGCGCAACTCCTTCAGTACGGCTTCGGATTCACGGCGGCTGCGGCGGTAGATTTCATCCGCCTGCTCACGCGCCTTGCGCAGCATTTCATTCTTACGGCGCTCAAACTCGCTCTTGGAATAAGCAAGCGCGTTGCGCAGCTGCTCGCTTTCGCGGCGCAGGTCCTCAATCTCCTTACTGCCGCTTTCATAACGTCGACGTTCGCTGTCCAACTCCTGCAGTACATTTTCCATATGCACATGCTCCTGGTTCAGCAGCTCACCGGCATTTTTGATAATATCCTCAGCCAAACCCAGACGGCGACTGATGTTGAAGGCATTACTGCTTCCCGGTACGCCCATCAGCAAGCGATAGGTAGGGCGCAGTGATACAGGGTCAAACTCCACGCTGGCATTTTCCATGCCCTCGTGACCGTAGGCAAAGGTTTTCAGCTCACTGTAGTGGGTTGTTACCATCGTCAGCACGCCCTGCTCATGCAGGTGCTCCAGCATCGCCATAGCTAGCGCAGCGCCCTCGTTCGGGTCCGTACCGGCACAGATTTCGTCAATCAGCACCAAATCTCCTGCCTTGACCTCGTTTAAAATGCTGATTAAATTCGTCATATGGGCAGAGAAGGTTGACAGGCTCTGCTCAATGCTCTGCTCATCGCCGATATCCGCATAAACTGCGCGGAACACCGGCATTTTTGCACTGCTTGCGGGGATAAACAGACCAATCTGCGCCATCAGCGCAAAGAGGCCTACAGCCTTCAGCGCTACCGTTTTACCACCTGTGTTAGGGCCGGTAATCAGCAGCATGGTAAATTTATCGCCCAGCTGTACATTCAAAGGCACTACCGTATCCTTCGGCAGCAGCGGATGACGTCCCTGCGCAATTTCTACGCCGCCGGACAGCACCAGCATCGGGCGTACCGCATGCTGCTCCTGCGCCAGCAAAGCTCTGGCGCAGATAACGTCCAGCGTAGTAAAGATTTCCAACGAAGCCAGCAACGCCTTCGCCTCCGCGCCCACGTTCTGCGTGAGCTGACGCAGAATACGCTCCATTTCCTCGTGCTCCTCTGCAACATAACGCTTGATATCATTGTTCAGGTTGACAACAGCCAGCGGCTCGATAAACAGCGTTGCACCCGTACCGCTCTGGTCATGCACAATACCGGGGAAATTCATCTTATATTCCTGCTTTACAGGGATAACGTAACGGTCGCCGCGCATCGTCACAATGTTATCCATGAAGTACTTCTGGTTATTGGGGTCATGCAGGATGCTGTCGAGCTTTTCCTTCACGCGATTTTTGGCAATCTGAATCGCTGTACGCAATCCGCCGAGCTTCGGCGAAGCGTTGTCCTTGATTTCGCCATACTCATCAATCGCACTGCCAATCTGCTTTTCCAGACGACTAAATTGCGTCAGCTCCGCTCCGTATTCAGCCAGATTAGGCGCAGTTTCCGCATTTTCCGCAGTAAAATCCTTCATCGAAGCAAAGGCCTGCACCGTTGTCTGGATATGCTGCAGCTCCTCCGGCTCCAATACGCTGCCAAGCTCCGCGCGCTTCACGTCAGCGGTAATATTGAAAGCACCGCCGAAGGGAAAACGTCTGCCTTCATCCAGAATGCGCAGCGCTTCCGCAGTTTCCTCCTGCAGGCGCTTAACCTTACTGAATTCACTTTCAATCTGCAGGGAAATTATTGCCTGCTTGCCTAAAAAGGTTGCGGCCTTGGAGGCCAGCATATTTTTTACTTTATCAAATTCTAATGTCTTTACAGCAAAGCGTGCCATAGTTTTTTGCACCTCTAAATCTAAATCATAATATATTATTATAGCATATTTGCAAAGCTTTGTGCTACTGCCTGCAACAGCTATTCCCTCTTACCGAGGCTGCATAAAAACGTAATCCGTTGAAAGCGCAGGCATCACTTGGCGATAAAAAGCTCGCCGTCACGCTCGTAGGCATAGCATTCCTGCTGCAAAATGCGGGCAATACGCACAAAATCATCTGTTATATCGGCATCAGTATAAGCCACCAGCATCTTTTCCGCATAGCTGCGTCCCTTATAATAGCCCACGGCATCCTGCACGAAAAAGCCGTCCGTATGCTTATACAGCACCTCGGCGAAATCGTCTATCACCTGCTGCCACGGAGCAGGCTTCAAAGCACCGTTATCATAAACAGCGCAGGGAATATGAAAAACATATCTGTGCACTAAGGCAACCTCCTTCAACCCTCTTTATCCAAAAACGGCCACCGACAGACGTTTTGCTGCCAATGGCCGTTTATTTTTCTGACTCACTGCAACAGCAGCTCAGAGCTACACTAATTTAGTTTTCGTGATGGCGTTCCTTGTTCTTACGAACATACTCCATGATAATACCGGCGGTTTCTTCAATCGCGCGGTTGGAAACGTTGATAATCTGGCAGTGCAGACGGCGCATAATGCCTTTAGCATAAGCCAGCTCGTCATCGATACGCTTCATATCGGCATAGGTCGCAGTATCGGACAGGCCCATGGTTTTCAGGCGCTCGCTGCGGATTTCGTTCAGCTTGAACGGGTCAATCAACAGGCCGATAATCTTATACGGCGGCACCTTGAAAAGCTCCTCGGGCGGAGCCAGCTCCGGTACCAGCGGCACGTTGGCAACCTTAATCTGCTTATGCGCCAGATACATACTCAGCGGAGTTTTGGAGGTACGGGAAACGCCGATAATGACAACGTCCGCCTTCAACAGGCCCAGAGGATTTTTACCGTCATCGTATTTAACAGCAAATTCCACAGCCTCAACACGCTTAAAGTATTCGTGGTCCAGAGAGTGAATCAGGCCGGCCTGATTCTTCGGCAGCAGACCGGTAGACTTTTCGATGGATTTCAGCATCGGTCCCAAAACGTCAACTACCTCAACATCACTGCTCATAGCCTTGTCCGCCATATGCTCGCGCAGCTCCGGCGATACGATTGTATAGCAGATAACCGCATGATTTGTTGCAGCCTCTTCTACAATTTTATCAATCTGTTCCTTGTCCTTTACGTAAGGAACACGGATAACATCAAATTTTTCTTCTACGAACTGACTGGTTGTTGCCTTAACTACGGACTCCGCAGTTTCACCAATAGAGTCAGATACAGCATAAATAACCGGATTAAGCTTCGTTATTATGATAATTACCCCCCTTACCCTCAGCCAGATCTACCAGCAGACGAGTAAAATTAGTTTTTGTGATACGTCCCAGAACCTGATACATGCGCTTCTTTTCATCAATGATTTTTACTACCGGCAGACAGTCGATTTCATTATCAATCAATCTGCGAGCTGCCGAAGCGGCAGGCTCATCCGGAGTAGCTACGATGATTTTGGAAATCGGCGTCATTACCATGACCACGGGAATATCACGCAAATCATTATTATTGATAGCAGCCTTCAGTAAATCCTTTCGCGACAAAATGCCGTTCAGCATGCCTTCCTCATCCAGCACGAACACCGTTCCGACATCCTCAAGGAACATGGTAACAACTGCTTCGTAGGCGCTCTTGTCATGTTTAATCGCTACCGGTACCGACTGCAGATCCTGCACAGTAATAGCAGAAATTTCTTCCATCAGCATACCCAAAGTATTTTTACCGGTATAAAAATAACCAACCTTCGGTCTCGCATCAAGAATACCGCCCATAACAAGGATTGCCAGATCACTGCGTAAGGCAGCGCGGGTTACATTCAGCCTTTCGGCTATATGCTCGCCGGTAATAGGTCCGTCCAGACGTACAATTTCAGCAATTTGCTTCTGCCTGTTGCTTAAAGCTATGATCTTCACACCCTTTCTGTCTAATACAATAGTCTATAATATAGGTATAGTATACACTATTAACAGAAAAAATGCTAGATTGCGACACAAATAATTTCTGCAAATTTTAGCTGTATAGCTTAAATTTCTAATTGTGTTATTTTTATCTGCGCCCCTTGTCCTGACCGTGACCGCTGGGAATGTAATAGCGCGTTCCCACCAGCTCATCCGGCAGGTACTGCTGCTCCACCCAGCCTCCGGGGAAGTTGTGCGGATATTTGTAATCTATGCCGTGCCCCAGCTTGGCAGCACCGGGATAATGCGCATCACGCAAATGCTTGGGCACACTACCGCAGTTACGGCTGCGCACATCCGCACGCGCCTTGGCAATGCCCATATAGGCTGTGTTGCTCTTGGGTGCGTTGGCAATATAGCATACTGCCTCCGCCAACGGTATCTGCGCCTCAGGCCAGCCTACAAAATCCGCAGCCTGCGCCGCAGCATTGGCTACCACCAGCGCCTGCGGGTCAGCCAGGCCTACATCTTCCGCCGCACAGATAACGACGCGACGTGCCACAAAGCGCACGTCCTCGCCACCCTCAATCATGCGCGCCAGATAATGCAGCGCAGCATCCGCATCGCCGCCGCGCATGCTCTTGATAAAGGCGCTGATGATATCGTAATGCTGGTCGCCCTTCTTATCATAACGCTGCAGCGCCGTACCGATAACACTGCGCAGCGTTGCTACCGTCAGCACACGCTCGCCCTCCTCCGGCAGCATGAACTCGGCCTGCTCCAGAATGTTCAGCGCACTGCGAGCATCACCTGCCGCAAAATCGGCAATAATCCTCAGCGCCTCAGGCTCCGCCTTAAAGCTGTTGCCAAAACCACGCTCCGGGTCGGCAATCGCACGCTCCAGAATCTGCTGAATCTGCGGTGCCTGCAGTTTTTCCAGGCGCACCACCTTCATGCGCGAAAGCAGCGGCGAATTGATTTCGAAGAAAGGGTTTTCGGTAGTAGCACCGATGAGCACTATCGTGCCGTTTTCCACGTAAGGAAGCAGTACATCCTGCTGCGCCTTGTTGAAGCGATGAATCTCGTCGATAAACACGATAGTACGGCCGCGTCCGCTGCGCCTGTCCTCCTGCGCCTTGGCGATGAGCTTGCGCAGCTCGGGCACACCGCTGGAAACGGCGTTAATGGCCTCAAACTTTTCGCCGGTGACATGCGCGATGACCTTCGCCAGTGTTGTTTTGCCGGTTCCAGGAGGTCCGTAAAATAGTACGGACTGCAGTACATCACGCTCAATCATACGGCGCAGCGGACTGCCTGCGCCCACGGCGCTCTCCTGCCCCACAAAATCGCTGAGGCGTTCTGGACGCATGCGGTCAGCCAAAGGCTTCGTCTGTCGCTTTTCAGTTTCAAATAAATTACCGAATAGATTTTCCATCGCTCTTTACCTGTATCTTTCTGTGACGAAAATTATCTCATAAAAAAATTAATCCCCACAATGCCGTCCAGCTCCGTGTTTTGAACCTGCATGTGCAGGTGGGTGCCTTCCCTACCAATCGCAAACGTCCACTCAAAGGAGGCATGTTTTTGAAAGAAGGAGTATCAGGCTCCCTAGGTTAGAGTGTTGGCTCAAAACCTTTGGAGCAATGTAACGAACATCGCAGGGGTATAATTAACAACTATTCTTCAATTGTCTTTAACTTCTATCGACATACATATAATACCAAAAATGGAAGCGTTTTTCAACGCTTCCATTAAAAATTTTTGAATATTTATTTCGCTTTATCCACTTGACAGAAGCAGGCTAAAGTGCTTATTTGTCTTCTTTGTCCTTCTTCATCAGCAGGCTGGTCTTGATGTGCAGCTCACGCAGCTGTTTTTCATCAACATCGTTAGGAGCCTGAGTCATCAGGTCGGATGCGCTCTGAGTTTTCGGGAAAGCAATTACGTCGCGGATAGAATCGCGCTGAGCCATAATCATGATCAGACGGTCAAGACCGAATGCCAGACCACCGTGTGGCGGAGCACCGTATTCGAATGCGTTCATCATGAAGCCAAACTTCTCTTGTGCTTCCTCATCGGACAGGCCGATAGCTTCGAATACCTTCTTCTGTACGTCGCGGCGATGGATACGGATGGAACCGCCGCCGATTTCGGTGCCGTTCAGAACCATATCATAAGCCTTAGCATATACCTTGCCGGGGTTGGTCAGCAGCAGCGGCAGGTCCTCGTCACGCGGAGCGGTGAACGGATGGTGCATTGCAACATAACGTTTTTCTTCCTCATTGTACTCGAACATCGGGAAGTCAACTACCCAGGTGAAGGCCAGCTTATCCGGATCAATCAGACCACGGCGTTTAGCCATTTCGATACGCAGTGCGCCCAGAGAAGCAGCAACTACAGACGGTTTATCGGCAACGAAGAGCAGCAGGTCACCTGCTTCAACTTCAGCAGCTTTTTTGATTGCTTCGATGTTTTCATCGCTGAAGAATTTAGCGATGGAGGATTTTACGCCGCCTTCTGCCGGGAATTGCAGCCAAGCCATACCCTTAGCACCGTAGATGCCGCAGAATTTAACGAGCTCATCCAGCTGACGACGCGGAATATCTGCATATCCTTTTACGTTAATGCATTTTACCTGACCACCGTTAGCGATAACATTGTTGAATACCTGGAAGGTGCAACCTTGAACAGCTTCGCTGACATTTTTCAGCTCCATGCCGAAGCGCAGGTCCGGTTTATCGCTGCCGAAACGATCCATAGCATCGTCCCAGGTCAGACGTTGGAAAGGAATCTGGATATCCTTGCCCAGAGCACCCTTGAAGATGTGGTGAATTAAGCCTTCCATCAGCTCCAGGATTTCGTCAACTTCCATGAAGGACATTTCCATATCCAGCTGGGTGAATTCCGGCTGACGGTCTGCACGCAGGTCCTCATCACGGAAGCAGCGGGCGATTTGGAAATAACGCTCCATACCGGCTACCATCAGCAGCTGTTTGAAGATTTGCGGAGATTGCGGCAGTGCATAGAACTTGCCGGGGTTTACACGGCTCGGAACGAGGTAGTCACGAGCACCCTCCGGAGTGGATTTGCACAGCATCGGAGTTTCAATCTCGAGGAAATGGTTATCATCAAGATAGTCGCGCATCAGTTTAGCAACTTTGTGACGCAGAATCAGATTGCGTTGCATTTCCGGACGGCGCAGGTCCAGATAACGGTATTTCAGACGCAGGTTTTCATCGGTATCAATGCCGTCTTTGATGTAGAACGGAGGAGTTTTTGCACCGTTCAGCACTTCGATATCATGTGCCAGTACTTCGATAGTACCGGTAGGAATGTTTTCGTTGATGGTGTCCTCATCACGCAGACGTACATTACCAATTACTTTGATAACATATTCGTTACGGATGTCCTCGGCAGTTTTGAAGCTGCTGCCGGCGCTTTCGGGATCGGCAACAACCTGCACGATACCGCTGCGGTCACGCAAATCGATAAAAATCAATCCGCCGTGGTCACGTCGTTTAGCAACCCAGCCACACAGTACAACCTGTTCGCCGGCTTGCTCCTTGGTCAGCACACCACAATGATGGCTGCGTTTTTCATTAATCATCTTTAGCACCTCTACTTATAAAGTATTGAAATAACTAATAATATCATTAACAGCGATTTCATGTTGCTCGCTTGTTGCCATGTTACGCACAGTAACGGCATTACGGCTGAGCTCATCCTCGCCAAATATTAACACTTGCTTAGCTTGGAATTTGTTGGCCTGCTTCATCTGGGACTTCATGCTGCGGCCGTTAAAGTCATATTCAACCTTAAAGCCTGCACGACGCAGCTCGATGGCGGTTTTGAAAGCCAGCGCAAAGTTTTCCTGCTTGGGGCAGACAACATATGCGTCAATGCTTTCATCAAATTCGGGCAGCAGATTCTGCTTCTCCAGAGCCAGCAGCACGCGCTCCATACCCATAGCAAAGCCGATGCCGGGGCGGGCTTCGTCACCGCTGATTTCCTGTACCAGTCCGTCGTAACGGCCGCCGCCGCAAACAGCGCTTTGTGCGCCCAGCGGAGCGTACTGGATTTCAAAAGCAGTTTTTGTATAATAATCAAGGCCACGCACAAGATTGTGGTCAACCTCATATTCAACACCAGCAGCGGTCAGCAGCTGTTTCAGGCCCTCAAAGTGTTCCTTGCACTCATCGCACAGGCATTCCTCCAGGCTCGGTGCGCCCTCGCCCAGCTCATGACAGTGCGGATTTTTGCAGTCCAAAAGACGCAGCGGATTGCGGTCGAAGCGGCCTTGGCAATCCTTGCACAGCTCGTCGAAGTTAGGCTTGAAGAAAGCCTGCAGCTTTTCTCTGTGCTGCGGACGACATTTGGGGCAGCCTACGGAATTGATTTTCAGCTTCAAATCCTTCAGGCCCAGACTCTGCAGTACCTGCACAGCCAGCAGAATGATTTCCGCATCGACATTCGGACCGGTTACGCCCAGAGCTTCTACACCGAACTGGTGGAACTCACGCAGACGGCCTGCCTGCGGACGGTCATAACGGAACATAGGTCCGATGTAATAGAACTTCGTGGCAGCGTCATCCTTGCTCAGCTTATGCTCAACGTAAGCGCGGACAGCACTGGCGGTGTTTTCCGGACGCAGGGTAATGCTGCGGTTGCCGCGGTCGGTAAAGGTATACATTTCCTTTTCAACAACGTCGGTGGTATCACCGATACCGCGTTGGAACAGCTCTGTATGCTCAAACACAGGAGTTCTGATTTCTTTGTAGCCATATTGTGCGCAAATTTTGCGCATGGTTTCTTCCAGATAACGCCATGCGTTAACGTCGGAAGGCATAATATCCTTCGTACCTCTGGGTGCTGTTGTCAGCATAGTCTATCCTCTCCTAACGGCACTCATGCCTATTACAGGTCTGTGCCTTCTATATTAAACAAATCACGGCGACGCTCTGCCAGTTCCTGCAAGCGCGCTCCATACACTGCCACATTTTTCGGCATATTCAGTTTATGCAGATGGTGTCCGTCAGGCAAAGGCACCTTGCTGGCAGATGCAGGTCCCACACCAATCACCGGATGACGTTCCTCCATCATCTGGATATTATAGATACTTTCCGTACCCGGCTTGGCATAACCGACGTTTGCCAGATGCCCCAGCATATAATGCTGGCGGTACAGATAGTAAGGCTCTAACCCAATCGCAGCAGCCATCTCAGCGGCCCGCTGCACCATTTTTTCCGCTGCCTGCGTAGTCAGTACTGCCTGCTCCTGCTTTTGAAAGAGCGGTGCGCTGCGCTTCAGCGTAAGCGTATGCACAGTAAGATTCTCCGGCGCCAGCTTTACTGCCTGCTCCAAAGAATATGCAATCTCCTGCTCCGTTTCCTGCGGCAGACCGATAATCAGATCCACATTCACAACAGGAATCCTGCTTTTGCGCACAAGCTCATAAGCATTGTAGAAATCCTTAACGCTATGACGCCTGCCAATCAGCTGCAGTGTTTTGTCATGGAAGCTTTGCGGATTGACGCTGATGCGGTTCACTCCCGCCGCCTCCATCGCCGCCAATTTAGCGGCACTGAAGCAGTCCGGGCGACCGCCCTCCACCGTGAACTCGCGCAGATACCGCAAGCCTTCGCAGTTGCTTTGCAGCAGTCTTCGTTCCACAGCCTGCAGCAAACGTGCAAATACCTTATCACTCAGGCTCGTGGGCGTACCGCCGCCGATATAAAGTGATTTTACACGCAAGCTATGCATACCTATTAATTGTACCACATTTTGCAGGTCTTGTTCAATCATATTTACAAAGTTTTGCTGAGATTCTTCATCCTGCGGCACAATTCCCGCCGGGAACGAGCAATAGCTGCAGCGCGAAGGACAATACGGCACGCCGATATAAATACCGGTATCCGTAAGGCGCGTACTGTCGCTGAGGATATGATTCTGCTTAAGAGCAATGTCCGTAAGCAGCCTTCCCTGCGACATTGGCAGCAAATAGTTTTCGCTCAGATATTCCGGCAAGGCCGCAGCCTCTACACCGCCGTCCAGCAGCTTATGCGCCAGCTTCGTCGGCCGCACGCCCGTAAGAATACCCCATGGCAGCTTAGGCTGCAGACAGGTAAGCTCGGCAAAAACCTTCAGCACGACGAGCTTCACGCAACGTGTTATATCACCGCTCGCCGCAGCTTCGCTGCAAGGCTCGCTCGCTGTAAAGCTTTGCTCCGCACCTTGCAGGCAGGCGCTGATACAGCCGTGCTCGCGCGCAAGCGTCAGCGTCAGCGCAGCGGACGGCGCCGGCTGATAGCCAAAAAATGCGGCCATGTCGCTCACAGGCCGCGCAGCATCAAGCTCCAATGTATTACGTAAGCAAAAAAACATTTAATTCTCCCGTCCTTCACCGGCATGCCACAACTGCTTGTACAGCACTCTGTAAACCGCTGCTACAGGTACGGCAAAAACCATACCGAGAATACCGAACAGCTTAGCACCGATGAGCAGACTGATAATCAAAACTACAGGATGCAAATCAATCTTCTGTCCCATGAGCTTAGGCATAATAAAATTGGCATCCAGCTGATAATATACCAGATAAAAAAGCGCTACATGAAAGGCAGCCTCCGGCGCCTGACCGTAAGCGATAAATACAGCAGGCACAGCGCCCATCAGCGGGCCGACTACAGGTACCGTTTCGGCAAGGATGGCCCAAAAGCCAAGCACCAGCGGAAAATCAATACCCAAAAAAGCCGTGCCGATGGTAATCACGAAGCCGGAAATCAGGCTCAGCTTGCCCATGCCGCGCACATAGGCGCTCATGGTTCTGCCGATTTCGTCCACAACCTCCGCCGCCTTCTCCTGCGCGTCGTAGTTGAACAGATTAATCACCATCAAGCGCAGCTCGCGCCAGTCCTTAAGAAAATAAAAGGCAAGGAAGGGCACGATAATCAGTCCTATCAAGCTCTGCACAATCCCCAGACTGGACTGGACAAGATTACGCAGCACCGTTCCTACAAAGCCCATCGCCCAGTTCAGCAGACCGTTGACCAGCATATTGAAATCGGACGGCAAGAGCGGAATGGTAGACGGGTCCTTAAGCATGCTGTCCAAATCCTGAAGATTGGATTTGACGGCCAATGCCGGCAGCTTTTGCAGGAACTCGTTCATCTGCCCGAAGAGCGGCAGAATAATGAAGCCGATAATCATAAAAATAAAGATACAAAAGGCCATTAATGCCAGGATAATCGCCACCACGCGCGACAGCTTAATCATGCCATGCGCCATGCGCACCTGCGCGATAGCATTAACCAGCGGATAAAGTGCGAAGGCCAGGCCTACTGCCAGCAGCAGCGGCAGTAAAAAGCCTGCCATTAAATATAAAACATAAGAGATTGCCGTAACAACACCCAGCTTAAAGAAGGTGCTTTTACGTATTTGAGGCCAATATTTCAGCATAATGTTTTATTGCAGGAAAGGATTCCTGCGACGCTCCCAGCCCACGGTAGTAGTAGGTCCGTGCCCCGGCAGCAGCTTAACGTCGTCATCAAGCACCATCAGCTTTGTTTTGATGGACTGGATTAGTGCGCGATAGCTGCCTCCCGGCAAATCGGTGCGTCCGATAGATTCGCAGAAAATAGTATCACCGGCAAAAACTACCTTGCCCGGCGCGTAGTAATAACAGAAGCCGCCTTTGGTATGTCCCGGCGTAGCAAAAGCTTCAAACTTCATGCCTGCCAGCTCCAGCACATCACCGTCATGTACAAGGTGGTCCGCAGGCTCATTTTTCAATTCTTCACCGATAAAGAAGGAAAGGTTTCTGTTCGGCTGTGTCAGGCAGTCAGCATCATCCTCGCCGATATATACCGGCGCACCGGTAGCCTTACGCAGCTCTGCCAGCGCACCGATGTGATCGCTGTGACCGTGAGTCAGCACGATAGCGACAACCTTAGCCTTAGCCTGTTCAATCATTCTCAGAATGGTCGGGCAATCTCCGCCCGGATCGAAAATAACGCCTTCACCGATAGCTTCGTTTACAGCAAAATAACAGTTGGTAGCAAGCATACCTGCTTCAACATGATAAATCTTCATTCTTCAACCTCCGTTGATAAATCTATGCACAATATAATTATAACAGCTTCGTGCTATCCAGCAAAATAGTTACCGGACCGTTGTTCACCAGCTCTACCAGCATATGCGCGCGGAATACGCCAGTTTCTACCGGCAGGCCTGCCTTGCGGCAGCCGTCGACAAAGCGCTCATAATAGGCGTTGGCCACATCAGGCGCTGCCGCCGCCGTAAAGGACGGACGCTTGCCGTGGCGGCAGTCACCGCACAGGGTAAACTGAGAAACCGCCAGAATCGCACCGCCTACATCCTTCACCGACAGGTTCATCTTGCCTGCCTCATCCTCAAAAATGCGCATACCGCACACCTTGTCGATAATATAGGCCAGATCCTTATCGGTGTCACCCTCGGCCACCCCCAGGAGCACCAGAAGGCCCTTCTGTACCTCGCCGGTAATCTTTTCATCTACAGTAACATTGGCGCGGTCTACACGCTGTACAACTGCTCTCATTTCTTCTTGCCTCCGCTGCCGTTCGCCGTAGAAATCAGGCGCTCAACAGAATAAACACCCTTCATGCGGCGGATACGGTTCATAAAATATTCCAGCTGCTCCAGGCTCATGATATCAAGTCCCATATGCATGGTAGCAATTTTATTCTTATCTGTGTGACAGGCAAGCGAGAAAATATTAATCTTCGTTTCGCTCGTCACATTCATAATATCGCTCATCAGTCCGGTTCTGTCTACGGACGTAATCACGATATTAACCTTATAGACATCATCAATGCCTACATCCCAGGCAACCTCAATTAAGCGACGCTGCTCCTCGGGGTTATTGGTCAGGATATTGGGGCAGTCCGCACGGTGTACGGAAATGCCGCTGCCGCGCGTAATATAACCGATTACCGGGTCACCGGGAATCGGGTTGCAGCAGCGCGCCAGCTTAACCATGATGCCTTCCTCGCCCTTAACGAGGATGCCGTGGCTGGCCTTAGCCTTAGATTTTCGCGGCTTCAGCTCTGCCAGTACCTGCGCCAGGTCCTTGGCGGTTTCCAGCTTCTGCTCTTTTTTATAGATTTCCACCAGCTTGGACATAACAGTGTTCAGTGTAACACCGCCGTAGCCCAGTGTTGCCAGCAGATTTTCATCCGTATCAATGCGGATTTTGCTGCCTGCTTCCTTCAGCTTTTCCGGAGACATCAGCACCTTAGGCTCGTAGCCGAGGCGTTTAACCTCACGCTCCAGCATTTCACGGCCCTTGACGATATTTTCCTCACGGCGCTCCTTCTTGAACCAGCTTTTGATTTTATTGCGTGTATCGGAAGAGCCGACAACATTAATCCAGTCACGGCTCGGGCCGTTGGACTGCTTGGAGGTGATAACCTCTACGATATCGCCGTTCTTCAGCTGGTAGTCAAGCGGTACGATGCGTCCGTTGACCTTGGCACCTACGCAGCGGTTGCCTACGTCCGTATGGATGCGGTAAGCGAAGTCAATCGGCACACTGCCTACAGGCAGGTCGATAACATCACCGCGCGGCGTAAAGACAAAGACCTCATCGGCAAAAATATCCATCTTGACCGTGTTGACAAAGTCGCGCGAATCATTCATATCCTTGTGCCATTCCAGCAGCTGACGCAGCCAGCTCAGCTTGGCATCAAAGCCCTTGTCACCGCCGGCTGCAGGCTTGCTGCCGCCGCTTTCCTTATAGCGCCAGTGCGCAGCGATACCGTATTCGCTGATGCGGTGCATCTCAAAGGTACGGATTTGGATTTCCAGCGGCTGACCGCCATTGGAAAGCACTGTCGTATGCAAGGACTGATACATATTGGATTTCGGCACCGCTACATAGTCCTTGAAGCGGCCCGGAATAGGACGCCACATGCTGTGTACGATACCCAGCGTTCCATAGCAATCCTTAACGGTGTCTACCAGCACACGGATGGCCAGCAGATCATAAATCTCGCTCAGCTGCTTATGGTCACGCAGCATTTTCTTATGAATGCTGTAAAAGTTTTTCGGTCTGCCCTGAATTTCGCAGCGGATACCGGCCTTCTCGACAGCGTCCTTCAACGTTGTCATAGCCTCGTTAATCATATCCTCACGCTCACGGCGTTTAATTTTTACCTGCTCTACCAGGTCGTAATAAATATCCGGCTCCATATAACGGAAGGCCAGATCCTCCAGCTCCCATTTAATGGTATAGATACCAAGACGATGTGCGAGCGGCGCATAAATCTCCAATGTTTCCCGAGAAATAGACTGCTGCTTATGCACAGGCATATACTTCATCGTGCGCATATTATGCAGACGGTCAGCCAGCTTAATCAGTACAACGCGGATATCGCGTGCCATCGCAAGAAACATTTTGCGATAGTTTTCAATCTGGCGGTCTTCCTTGGAAATATATTCGATTTTACCCAGCTTGGTAACACCGTCTACCAGGTTTGCTACCACGGTGCCGAACTGCTCTTTGATATAGTCCAGCTTATAATCCGTATCCTCTACTACATCATGCAGAAAGGCAGCAGCCAGTGTTTTGTCATCCATCTGCAATCCCACAAGGATGCTGACAACACCAATCGGATGGATAATATACGGTTCACCGGATTTACGTGTCTGCGCAGCGTGCGCCTTGGCTGCCAGCTCATAGGCCTTACGGACAAAAGCTACCTGCTCCGGCGCAAGATATTCTTCTATACGCGCAAACAATTCATCTATATCAGTAATATTAGTTATTGCGTTTGTTGAGGGCATTCTCCCCACTCCCATCTGCACTTCATCAGCAGCGCAACAACTCGTGCTGACTCAGGCGGTAATTTTCTTTATAAATGTGCTCCAAACGCTCTCTTTCCTGCTGCAGGGTTACATATAGGGGTGCATCCTCCAGCGAGCAGCGTTTAATAGCAGCTTTTTCTATTATACCATTATTATAGCTGATAAAGCCAAGCTCTTCCATAATTTTTACAGCTTGTTCACTTATTTGTTCCGCATGAGCAGACAAAAGCTCTTCGACGCTCACAGTTGTCCGCATTTTAAGTGCATTCATCACCAGCTTATAGGCCTGCATCATCGCATCCCTGTCCGGATGCGTCAAAGCCAGGCGCTGCAAGCGCTCCTCTAAATCCGGCTGATTAAAGAGCAGCGTTACATGTTTTGCTCCCTGCTGCCGCAATCTGCGCATAATATCCGCCAGCGGATAAGCAGGCAAATCCAACAGCACTATTTCTTCGGCCTGCTGCAGCCTTTCCTGGCTCATCCCGGCAGCCTCCTCATAAGAAGCCAGCTCCAGATAATCCCCCGCAGTCTGCAGCACCTCGGCGGGCAGCGACTGCTTATCTTCGGTATAAGCAAGCACCTTATTATGCACCTTGACCAAGCCCAGCAGCAGACGCCATTTATCTTCGGCAGCCTGACGCATATCCCCCAGCGTCACCTGCTGATGAATGCTTACGGCCTGCAGCTGCACGCTCGTTTCGTTATTCCAGACATTTATTTTCGGCTGAAAGGCAACATCAGCCACCATATTTTCAAACATATACGGCAGCAAATCCGCATTGTTCCACATCAGGCCGCGATAAGAATTATAGCCCTTATCCAGCACAAACTGCAAATGATTGCGCTCCTTGCCCATAGCGCGCTGATTATGCAGCAGCGCCTGACGGAAGGCAAAAACAGGTGCCTGATTTTCGCAGCCGCAGGGCTCCAGCAGTGCCAGCTGCTCCAAATCCCTGATGCTGATTTCGCTGCTGCCGCTCAAAACACAGTCAATTGCCTGATGCGGCAGATAATCCTCCGGACTCAGCTTTTGCGCAACGTATTCGTGGAAGCGGCGCTTGAATTCCGGCAACAGCTCTGCCGGCAGCGTCAGGCCCGCAGCCTGATGGTGACCGCCGTACTGCGTCAGCAAATCACGTTCGGCATCTATCGCCTCGTAAAGATTGAGCGCCGGAATACTGCGGCAACTGCCCTTGGCAACGCCGTTGTTCAGGCTTATCAGAATCGTCGGCAGATGGTACTTGTCTACCAGGCGTGAAGCCACGATACCGATAACGCCCTGATGCCAGCCTTCGGAAGCAAGCACGATTGCCGTATCGATATGCTTTTCCTGCGCCAGCTGTGCTTCCGCCTCTTCCATAATCTGACGGCTGATTTCCTGCCGCAGTGTGTTTTCACGATTAAGCTCGGCGGCAATCTTCTCCGCCTTCACGCTATCGTCGGTTACCAAAAGCTCCACCGCCAGCTGCGCATGCTCCAGCCTGCCCACGGCGTTCAGGCGCGGCGCCAGGCCAAAGCCGATGTTATCGGAAGCAATGCCCGTTTCCGGACAGCCGCTGGCCTTAATCAAAGCACGCAGGCCAACCAGCTTCGTTGTTTCCATAGCCTTCAGGCCACGGCGCACCAGCTCGCGGTTTTCGCCTATTAGCGGCACAATATCCGCTACCGTTCCCAGTGCCGCCAGCTCTGTAAGTTCCTGCCACTTCGGCAGCCTTCCCGGCTCGCGCTGCTCCAGCGCCTGACACAGCTTGAAGGCAATGCCTACACCGCTCAAATGCTTAAACGGATAGCCGCAGTCACGCTGCTTGGCGTTGATAATTGCGTAGGCAGGAGGCAGAACCTCAGGCACCGTATGGTGGTCCGTAATAATAATATCCAGAGACTTCGGTGCATTGGCTACCTCGTGCAGGCCGCTGATGCCGCAGTCCACGGTAATCACCAGCGTTGTACCCTTTTCCGCAATATTTTTCAACGCTTCGTCATTCAGGCCGTAGCCTTCGCTTTTACGCTGCGGGATGTAGGTGGCAACCCTGCCGCCGCGCTGCTTCAGATACAGGTACAGCAAGGAGGAAGCACTGATTCCGTCCACATCATAGTCGCCGTAAACCGTAATCTGCTCTCCCGCCGCCAAGGCCCGCTCTATACGCTCAACCGAGCGCTGCATATCCTTCAGCAAAAACGGATCATGAAAGGGAGCAGCGCTACCGTAGAGAAAATCACGCATCGAAGCTGCATCCTGCAGACCGCGCTCCAATAAAATACCGGTGACCATCGGCGAAATATTCAGCTCCTCCGCCAAATAGTCTGCCTTCTGACTGTTATATTCTTTTATATCCCAAATTCGTTCCTTGTGCATCATTGGCGGCTACCGCTCTCGACAGCAGTCTTGTCTGCTGCAGCCGGCTCTGCCTTTTTTACAGCCTCGGCCTGTGCTGCCTCGTTGTGCAGCAGCTGGGTATGCTGCAGCATGGCAACGCGCTCCTGCAGGCGTTTGTTTTCTGCCTGCAGCTGCTGCATTTCCTCACGCATCTTTTTATCCTTCAGATAATGCTTGGCCTTCATCGTCAGCAAAAAGCAGGTGGCAACCAGCACGCCCATTAAAAACGCACCGAGAATTACCAGCACCAGTGAGGCGCTGAAGCTCCAGAAAACAAAGTTCAAGGATACTGCTACCGCATTCTGCACGGCAAACAATGCTACTATCATACAAATAATTATAACTAAGATTAAAAACGGCATTCAGCTCAACTCCTTTAGTATAAATTTTAATATATTATAACTGTTATAATTCTGCCAGCATATAAAAAAATCCTGCTTATGCGGCAGGATTTTTAGTGTATACATACTCATTTAAGGCTTAATTTTACCTATTTCACAAAGACTGACAGCAGACTGCTATTTTTTCTTCAGCTTCTCCAAAATAAAGGCTGTCACACGGCTCTGCTTGTCAACCTCCAGCGCAAAACGCAACGGCTGCTCCTTGTCGTCCTCCCAAAAATATTCGTAGGTGGTATTATCGGCAGCATAAACAACCGCATCAGGCAGGCCGTACTGTCCTACAGCTCTGCCGGCACTGTCCCCGATGCTTACGCCGCGCATCATAATATACTTGGGATCAACAACACGGATTGCATCTACTGCCTGTTTTTTGCGGGCAACACTGATTACGGCGCCCTCAAATGTATAGTTTATCTGCTTACGCTTTTTATCTATTTTCTCCTGCTTGACGGCACCAAGGCGCTCCTCGGCCTTCTGCTCGTCAAACTTCTGTCCGAGTGCGGCATAGCCAAGAGCAAAATCCTCCTGCGTCAGCTCGTCCCTGCTTCCGGCAACGGTATAGGGCGCGTAGATAAAGCCGTCCACACCGTCCGATTCGGCCTCCAGCCAGTCACCGCTTTGGCGGATAACACGCAGCAGCGAATGATGCGGCAGTACCTTTAAAACATTGCCGTCCTCAGCGGCACTGCGGAAGTTAATATCATCGGCCTCCAAAACTACAAAGCTGCCCTTATCATATCCCTTAATTTTTTCACCTGTATAAAACGCTTCCTGCTCCTTGGCCGCAGCGCACAGCTGCATTCCCGCTGCCAATAAAAGTGTCAGACCAATTGTTTTGACTAGTCTCATTGCCACTGCATCTCCTAACTAAATTCCATAAGCGGCATGTGCCAATTCCTGCACCGCCTTAACTGTATATTGCGAAGTACTGTATAAATAATTATCATGCAAACTTTGCACGCGGCCGTTCTTTACAGCCTTAATGCTCTTATAGGCCGGATTTTGTAAAATGCGCTGACGGAATTGCTCCGGGTCGCCTTTTTTACTGTAATCCCAGCTCGGCGTAATAATCAGCTCCGGATTAAGCTCCAGCATTTTTTCCTCCGACAGGTTGCTCTGATACGGAATATCCATGCCATCAAGCACGTTATGCACGCCTGCATAATAGCACAGGCCGCTGAAGGTGCCCCTCATGCCCAGCGGTCCGGTAAAGGAAAGTGCCAGCACATTAAGCGGCTTATCGCCTGCAGCCTGCAGCGCCTGCTTACGCACAGCCTCCAGCTGCGCTTCCATGTTTTTGGCCATCGCCTCACCCTTGGCTTCTTCGCCTACGGCAGAGCCGATTTCCCTGATAAACTTAAAGATATCCTGCACATTATTCGGCGTATGGCACACATAAACCTTGAGTCCCGCGCTGCGCAGTCCCTGAATCGGCTCCACAGTATAATCCGGGATAATAACAAGATCAGGCTGCATGGCCAGCACACTTTCCAGGTTGCTTCCCTGCGCTCTGCCCTTGACGGATTTCACCTTGTCACCGGCACTGCAGATACCGGGATCATCGGCCAGCAGCGACAAGGCTGCCAAGCGCTTACTGTCAACCATATCCAGCAAAATTTCGTCGGCAGATACGTTCAGGCTCACAATACGCTGCGGCTTTTCGCTGAAGCTCAGCTTAGTGCCAGTTGCATCCGTCACTGTGTACAAAACCTTACCGCTGCCAGAGGTATTCTTCTCCTGCGGTCCGCAGCCGGCAAGCAGCAGACAAAGCAGCAGACAAACTAAGAACAGAATTTTTTTCATAATATAACCCACCCAAAAATAATATTTGTTTCTATCTGTTACTTATTATACAAAAAAGGCGGAAATTATGCAAATTAGCCGGTCGAAGTCAGCTTGCCGCTGCAAATTAACGCTGTAAAAAGGCACCGGCCATCCCCACATATTCATGCAAAGCCATACAGGTAACGTCAAAGGCCTGCAGCTGAGGCACCAGCCAACGCGGGTTAAACTTGCCCTGCGGATTGAGTGTGTAATCACAGGGATAGGCGGCAACCTTTACGCCCTGCTCACCTAAATAACGTTCAAAGAACTGCATGCTGCGAGGCATATGCAGCGCACTTGTCAGCAGCAGCACGCTTTGGTAGCCACGCTCACGGCAGTGCATAGCAGTATAGGCAGCATTTTCCTTCGTTGTTCTGGCCTGCGTTTCAACAATAATCTGCTCCTGCGGCAGCCCCAGCTGCAGCAGAATACGCTCGGCGACAAGCGCCTCGCTCACGCCGTCCCTGAACACCTGCCCGCCGCTGATGAGCACCGGCAGCGAATGCTGCTTTGCCAGGCGTGCTGCCGTCAGCAGGCGCGCCGCTCCGGCGGACATCAGGCCTCCGCGCTCAGTGCCGTCCGGTGCGGAACCGACGCTGCCGCCGCCAAGAACAACTATCACTTGCGCAGCGTCAGGCTGCTGCTGAATATAACGGTTCTCCAACGGCTGTCCCAGCAGCTTTGCTCCCAATAAGGTAGAGCTGAAATATAACAGCAGCGTCAAAAAAGCGCTTAAGCTGAAAGCAAAACGGCCGATGTTTTGCCGCCGCCGCCACAAATAAACACTCAGTATGATTCCCAGCAGCACAAACAAACCCGGAGGTAGCAAAAAGGCTGCGATAAATTTCAAAATATAAATCATTCCAGTTCTCCTTAACAGTACCGATAAAAACAAAAGCTTCTCTTGCAATATCACCTATTATTGTAGCTTTTTCAGCCGTCAAAAACAAGAAAAATAGCCTGCGGCATTCATTTTTCCTAATGCACACAGGCTATAGTTTTAATTTTAATCTCTGCCGGGTTTCAGCTTACGCAGCATCATCCATAACGGACCTGCGAGGAAGGTGGAGGTATAAGCACCACTGGAGAAGCCTACCAGCATAGCAAAGGAGAAGTTGCGGATAGTTTCACCGCCCCAGATGAAGATAGCTACAACAGCGAACAGAGAGGTACCTACAGTATAGATACTGCGTCCCATGGTCTGCCAGATACTGTTGTCTACCATTTCCGTCATGCTTTCGCTTCGGCGATGGATTTTCAGGTTTTCACGGATACGGTCGAAGATAACGATGGTACCGTTGACAGAATAACCAACAACCGTCAGCAAAGCTGCAACGAAGGAGGAATCAAGCTCCATATGGAAGAGGGAGAAATAGCTCAGGGTTACCAGTACGTCGATAATCAAAGCAATAATCGCTGCCAGAGCAAAGCGGAATTCAAAGCGGATGGTGATATAAGCAATCATCAGGAACCAGGAAAGCACAATCGCCATCACAGCCTGTTGAATCAGCTCGCCGCCGACAGTAGCACCAACGTTTTCAACACGCTGGATAGCAAAGTCGCCAACCTTGCTCTTCAGGTCGGTCATTACCTGCTGACGCTGCTCGTCGCTGATAACGCCGGTACGAATCAGCACGCCCTTAGAGCTTTTGGCATTGCTGTCGCTGCTTTCCAGCTGGATAATAGCATTGCCCAGATCCTTTTCTTTAAGCACCTCACGTACCTGAGAAACGGTAACAGGATTTTTGAATTCCAAATCCATGATACTGCCACCGGTAAAGTCAATGCCCAGGTTGAAGCCCTTGAAGAGCATGGAGCCGATACCGATAATCAGGAAGGTGATGGTAATAGCGAAGAAAATTTTATAACGCTTAACGATAGATAACTTCATTATTTAGCCACCTCCTCTTTTGCTTTCGGTGCTCTTGCACCAAACAGGAAGGGACTCTTGGTGATGTTACTGTAAATCAAGAAGCGCAGCAGGAATTTGGTAACAGTTACTGCGGTAAACATACTCAGCAAGGTACCAAGTGCCAGGGTAACAGCAAAGCCCTTGATAGGACCGGTGCCCAGGTAGAACAGTACGGCTGCAGCCATGATAGTAGTAAGGTTGGAGTCAAGGATGGTTACGATAGCGCGGCCAAAGCCGGAATCCATCGCACTGCGCAGAGTTTTGCCGCGCTTAACTTCTTCCTTGAAGCGTTCGAAAATCAGTACGTTGGCGTCAACCGCCATGCCGACAGACAGGATAATACCTGCGATACCGGGCAGTGTCAGTGTTGCACCCAGATAACGCATTACCAAAAGCAGCAGCATTACGTACAGCAGCAGAGCAATGTCCGCAACTACACCTGCCAGACGGTAGAACAGCAGCATAAATACAAATACGCCGATGATACCGATGCTGAAGGCCTTAACACTCTTGTCTTTGGAATCCTGACCGAGGGTAGGGCCAACGGTACGGTTTTCCATAACTTCGATTTTAACCGGCAGACTGCCGCTGCGCAGCAGGATTGCCAGATGCTCGGCTTCCTCAACGTTACGGGAGCCGGAAATCTGTGCATGGCCGCCGGTGATAGCTTCCTGTACTACAGGAGCGGTCAGTACCTGGCCGTCAAGCTCAATAGCGATTTTTTTGCCTACATTGCGGGCAGTAAGGTCAGCAAATTTTTTGCCGCCCTCATCATTAAATTCCAGACCTACTACAGCCTGATTCCCTTGGGAAACCTGTGCCTTAGCGTCCTTCAGGTCACTGCCTGTGAGAACAACCTTGCCGCTTTCATCCTTGAACTGCAGCATAGCGGTACGGCCCAGCATAGCAATAGCCTTTTCAGGATCCTTTACGCCCGGCAGCTCAACAATAATACGGTCCTTGCCCTGACGCTGAATAACAGGCTCGGTCAGGCCCAACTCATTTACACGACGCTCAATAACCTTTACACTGCGGTTGACAGCGTCATCGTCAACCTTAAGTTCCGGCGTATCCACAGCCTGTAAAACTACATGAGTACCACCTTGCAGATCCAAGCCCTGTTTAATGGAATTAGCCAGAGGCGAGATGTATACGCAGAAACCGCCGATAATCGCCAAAGCGACAATCAGAAATTTCCCGAATTCATTCCAACGCAAAATAACTTCCTCCTTAAGATTTTTTTGGATTAACTGGATTTAATTTATAAGCTAAGCGGACTGAGAGTGGTAATCCCGCTTTCACTTGCTAAAAGCTGTACAAGCACGTCAAATTCATCCCGCGGCAGATTCGGCTGAATAAAAGCATCGTAAGCGATGCCCATGAGCAATGCGTTTTCCGCCTGCGGCAGAAAACGGTCATAATAACCCGCGCCCATCCCCAGTCTGCTGCCGTCGCGGCCGAAGGCCACTCCGGGCACCAGTACAAGGTCAAGCTGCTGCGGCTGCAGCAGCTTCGCCGGTTGGCGGACGCTGCGGATGCCGTAACGGTCAAGCTCAAACTCCAGCATGTTTTCCAGCTGAACAGGAGCCATCTCCGTTGCCGACTGCACCAGCGGCACGGCAACAGTCTTGCCGTCGGCCAAGGCCTGCTGCAGAACCAGGTCTACAGACAGCTCATTTCCGAAAGCCAAATAGCCCATGATGCAGTTCGCTTTGCGATATGCATCACAGGCCAGTATCTGACGGGCAGTCAGCAGACTGCCGGAAGCAGCCTGCTCTGCGGTCAATTGCGACCGCAGCCTTTTAAAATACTTGCGCAGCTCAACTTTTTCTTCTGCAATCACCATCAGGAATTTTTAGCGGGGTTTTGAAAACCGCTGACAGCATTGCGCGCCATTTCGATTACTACGCCTTCGGCAACCTCTACCTTAACGCGTTTTTCGGAAATAGCGGTAATCTTACCATAGATACCGCCAATGGTAATGATTTCGTCGCCTTCCTTCAGGCTGTTTAACAAATCCTGTCTTTTTTGCTGCTCTTTTTTCTGGGGTTTCCAGAGCATGAAATAGAATATGCCGCCCATTAAAAAGAAGGGCCAGAGAGAATTGAGCAAAGCCATTGTATCTCCACCTTGCATATTGAACACCTCCACATTTTATCACTTCCCGCAAATTCGGACATATTTGCAGGTTCCTCTTGCAAACATTTTAGTATGCAATAGTTCAGTTTATTTATACCACTTTTATATATTCTCTGTAAATCGGAAAAATCCTTGTTATCAACGATAATTTTCTAAGAATCTTTCGCGGAACTCAGGGAAGCAGTCATTAGCGATAGCCTCACGTATTTCCTTGGCAAAATGCAGCAGGAAATGCAGATTGTGAATAGACAAGAGTCTCAGACCGAAAATCTCCTCTGCCTTGAACAGATGGCGGATATAAGCACGGCTGAAGTTACGGCAGGCATAGCAGTCGCAGCCTTCCTCAATCGGACGGAAATCCTCAGCGTAGGTTGCGTTGCGTACTACCAGACGGCCGGTGTGCGTCATAGCGGTGCCATTTCTGGCAACACGTGTCGGAAATACGCAGTCAAACATATCAACGCCAAGGTTTACTGCCTCTACAATGCAGTCTGCAGTGCCTACGCCCATCAGATAGCGTGCCTTATCCTTCGGCATCAGCTCGGTGGTATGTGAAAGGATATCGTACATCATCGACTTAGGCTCGCCTACGGACAGACCGCCGATACCGTAGCCGGCGAAGTCAAGCTCTGTCAGCTGCTGTACGCTCATGCGGCGCAGCTCGGGATACATACCGCCCTGCACGATACCGAACATGGACTGATCCTCACGCGTATGAGTTTCCAGACAACGCTTGGCCCAGCGTGTGGTACGCTCGGTAGAACGCTTGGCATAATCAAAATCGGCGGGATACGGGATGCATTCATCAAAGGCCATCGCGATATCAGCGCCCAATGCCTCCTGCACCTGAGTAGAAACCTCCGGCGAAAGGAACTGCTTGCTGCCGTCGATATGCGAACGGAACATTACGCCCTCTTCGGTGATTTTGCGCATAGCGCCCAGGCTGAATACCTGGAAGCCGCCGCTGTCGGTAAGCATACCGCGTTTATAATTCATAAACTTGTGCAGACCGCCTGCCTTGCGCACCAGCTCGTGACCGGGACGCAAAAACAGATGATAGGTATTCGACAAAATAACCTGGCTACCCATATCGTACAGCTCTTCCGGTGCCAGAGTTTTTACCGTTGCCTGTGTGCCTACAGGCATAAACATCGGAGTTTCAAAGGTACCATGCGGCGTATGCAAGCGGCCAAGACGCGCACCGCTGCGCGGACATTCTTTAATTAGTTCGTAGGTTACTGCGTGTTTAGTCATATGCAACTCCTAAAAATATTTATCAGCGCCTTCGGCTTTGCGGCGAAGGCAAAAAATCTTATTTATTGAGGTCTGTAATAAACATGGCATCGCCAAAGGAGAAGAAGCGATATTTTTCTTCAACCGCCTTCTTGTAAGTCTGCAGCATAATCTCACGGGTAGACAGAGTGCTTACCAGCATCAGCAGCGTGCTCTGCGGCAGATGGAAGTTGGTTACGAGGTCATCCACCAGACGGAATTTGTAACCGGGGTAGATGAAGATATTCGTCCAGCTGCTGCCAGCGTGCAGCTGACCGTCAGCGCCCGCAGCCTCCAGAGTGCGTACTGCCGTAGTGCCAACCGCAATAATACGGCGGCCTTCGGCCTTCGCCTTATTTACTGCATCCGCAGCCTCCTGCGATACGGTGTAGAACTCCTTATGCATCTTGTGGTCCTCAATCTTCGCCTCGCTTACGGGGCGGAAGGTACCAAGGCCTACATGCAGCGTTACAAAAACCTCTTCGCAGCCGATTTCCTTGATTTTCTGCAGCAGCTCCTTGGTAAAGTGCAGGCCTGCAGTCGGAGCGGCAGCACTGCCGCGCTCACGGTTATAAACAGTCTGATAACGCTCCTTATCCTCCAGCGGTGCCGTGATATACGGCGGCAGAGGAGTTTCGCCCAGACGATCAAGAATTTCTTCGAAGATACCGTCATACTTAAAGCGTACTACGCGTCCGCCGAAGTCGGTGTGCTCAATAACCTCGCAGCTCAATTCATCGCTGAAGTTAATCTTGGCACCAACCTGCAGCTTTTTACCGGGGCGCACCAGAACCTCCCAGTCGGTTGCATCTCTGCGGGTCAGCAGAAATACCTCGACATGGGCACCGGTATCCTTCGTGCCGTGCAGGCGCGCGGGAATAACGCGGGTATCGTTAAACACCAGCACATCGCCGGGCTTAAGATAATTTACCAGATCATAAAAATGCTTATGCTCAATTTCACCGGTCTTTTTGTCAACAACCAGCAGGCGCGAATGGTCGCGCGGCTCCATAGGATGCTGAGCAATAAGCTCCTGTGGCAAATCATAATCAAAATCAGTTACTAACATGCAAAATTCTCTCTTTTCTTATATATTACAGGACAAATAGCTTCCTGCTAACGGACAAGCTGAGTTCCGGGATAATAATGTGCCAGAATCGTTTTATAGGTAGCCTTGGCATCGGCGTTAGCCATACCGCGCGCCCCCCAGGCACTCAAACCGAGGCCGGAGCCTTTCCCCTTGCCGTGGAAAATAATTTTTTCTTCCTTGCCGCCGCCCAACAAATGGTAGCTGCGTACTAAATTTTTCCAGACGGGCTTTTTCGACTCATTGACCTTGATGCCTATATCCTTGCTGCCTATTTCCATACCGTAATGATCTTCGATAGGCACCTTGAGCGTTTCCGGTACCGGCGTACCGGTTTCGATATCAAATAAGGTACTGTTCAAGCCTAACAGGTCCTGCAGCTCACTGCCGCTGATTTTGGCAGCACCGGCCTCACCCGAAAGGATAATATATTTTACCCGTCCCGTGGGCGTTCTGTCAACACCTGCATCATCAAGCGGGGACAGACGTATGCTCGTCAGCTTGCCGGTGGTATAACCGCGCTGTGCTGCCAGACTTTCCAAAAGCACCGGAGCAATGCGGCTTTCCCAGGTATATTCCGGGCTGTCGCTGTCGTAATCCTCTACCGACTGCAGATAGCTTACGGCAGTACCGCGCAGATTCAGCGCGCTTTCGGTTCTGCCGCCGCTGCTTGAAGTAGTGACAGCTTCAATCGCCCGACCGTAAGCATCAGCAAGATACTGTCCTTTCGTCGCCTGAATCAGCTTCGTCACAGCATACTTTTCAATGCGCTTGCCGGTACCTCCGTAAGGCAGCTCCCTGTCGGTTGCAAGCAAAGCATAAGCCTTGTCGCTGTGCTGCATTTTATACATAGCATAGCTGCGGGCAGCAACCGCCTGTGCCTTGATAACCTCATCAGGCCATACGGACATCGTTTTGGCAGGCAGCACGCTCGCCAGATAATCCTCCAGCGGCAGTCTGTTGACTACCAGTAGCTTATTACCCTGCTCGGCCTGCAGCTGAAAATCCCCTTTATAACTGCGTTTATTGATTTGCGGTGAGCTTTTGCCTGCCGCCGTAGCAACAAACGCTTCATTACCAAATTCATTGTTATCATCAAAGAAAAGCTTTCCCTGCTGCGCATGGATGAAATATTTTCCCTTGGGCATCGTAGTAGTTTTGCCCGATGAATCACGCACTGTGAATTCATCCTCACAGCTCAGCTCTGCCGTTGCCTGCCCCACCACAATTCCTATGCGGATTTGCTCGGCGGCTACCGCAGCAGAGGCAAATATAAAAGTAAATAACAGTACAGACAGTATCAGTAATTTTCTAAGCATATACTTTTCCTCGATTTGCTAAGTTTAAGAAGAGGAGCAGTGAACATTGAAAAGCTCCCATTAAGGGGACAATGTGAATTGTCCGTATAGTAAGAGAGGCTCCCCTAGGGGGGAGCTGTCACCCGATAGGGTGACTGAGAGGGGTCTGCAGTCTAGTCATTTCCCCTCTCCGTCATCGCTTCGCGATGCCACCTCTCCCCTAGGAGAGGCTTTTCTGCGTCTTGCTATAAACTCTAATTATCTGTTCACCATTTTAATATTTTTGCTTACAACCACAAACTTATCCTGCGTTGCTTCCGCCTTGGGCTTTTTGCGGATTTCGTAGCGGTCACGCTCGCTGAAGACACAGCCGCAGTACTGCTGGCGATACAGCCCCAGCTCCAGGCTGATATCCACGCCGCGCTGGTAGCCGACGCGGAAATCCTCGTAATAGAACGGAATACCGAACTCCGCCGCTGCCGCCTCCGCCTCCTTTTTTATCAGCTCATGGCGCTGATAGGGGCTGACGAGCAACGTAGTCGAAAAGGCATCGTAGCCGTTTTCTTTGGCAAACTGCGCTGCGTAGCGCAGGCGCATACGGTAGCAGAAGGCACAGCGCACGGTAGGCTCTGACAGCATACCGCGGATGCATTCCTCTATCGGATAGCTTTTGTCGATAATAAGATTGTAGCGCTTCTTCTCACAAAACTCCCGCAGGGTGCTCAGCCTGTGCTTGAACTCCTTGTACGGATGAATGTTAGGATTAAAAAACAAAATATCAAAATCTGTTCCCGCCGCCGTCAGCTGCTCCGTAGGGTAGCAGGCACAGGGACCGCAGCAGGCGTGTAATAATAATTTCATTTTTCCTCCTGAACAGCTAAGCTGCTTTACTGATTTTCGGGAAACGGTATTCCCAGATATCTATAGGTTTCGCGTGTTGCCATACGTCCGCGCGAGGTGCGGTTCAGCATTCCCTGCTGCATCAGATACGGCTCGATTACATCCTCAATGGTTGAGGACTCCTCGCTTACGGCTGCAGCAATTGTTTCGATGCCGACAGGACCGCCGCCGAAGGTTTTGACGATGGTCGTCAAAATTTTGCGGTCGTTGCGGTCGAAGCCGTAGCGGTCAACCTCCAGCTTAGCCAGCGCTTCGTCTGCCAGCTGACGGTCGATAACCTCCACGCCCAGCACCTGAGCGAAATCGCGCACACGCTTCAGCAGACGGTTCGCGATACGCGGCGTGCCTCTGCTGCGGCGGGCAATTTCCATGGCGCCTTCCTTGTCGATTTTTACATTCAGGATTTCCGCTGCACGCGTAATAATAAACTGCAGCTCCTCCGGCTTGTAAAATTCCAGGCAGCACTGTACGCCGAAGCGGTCCCGCAAAGGCGCTGCTATCGCTCCCAGACGCGTGGTAGCGCCGATAAGCGTAAAATGCGGCAGGTCCAGACGCACACTGCGTGCCGCAGGACCTTTGCCGATAATAATATCTAACGCAAAATCCTCCATAGCGGAATACAGGATTTCCTCTACGGTCTTGGACAAGCGGTGGATTTCGTCAATAAAAAGTACATCATTGTCGCCAAGGTTGGTTAAGATTGCTGCCAAATCTCCCTGACGTTCAATCGCCGGTCCGCTGGTAACGCGGATGTTGACATTAAGCTCATTGGCAATAATGTTGGCCAGCGTAGTTTTGCCCAGGCCCGGAGGCCCGAACAGCAGCACATGGTCCAGCGCTTCGTGGCGGCCAGCGGCAGCCTTAATGAAAATAGACAGATTATCCTTGACCTGCGTCTGACCTATATATTCATTTAACAGACGTGGACGCAGGCTGTACTGCCAGCCATCTGCTTCCTGTTCCGCCCCGGCAATAATTCTATCATCAAATTCCATAAGTTCCTCCTAGCAAGCCTTTTGCAGCCTACTGCTGCAGGCTCAAATACCGCCAGACGATTTATCTGCGGGAAATTACTTCATCATCAGCCTTAAGGCCTGCTTCAGAATTTCCTCGCTCGTCTTGGTTTCTGCGCCTTCGATTTTCTTGATTATGGGCATAATCTCGCTGTTGCTGTAGCCAAGGGAAGCAAGTGCTTCGATAGCCTCCGCTACAGCACCGCTGCCTCCGGCAGCTACTGCTTCGCCGAAGCTGTCAGCACTTTCGGCGGCTACGGGTCCGACCTTGTCCTTCAATTCCAGCAGCAATCGCTCCGCCGTCTTTTTGCCGATACCGGGCAGCTTGGTGAGCACCTTGATATCACGGCTCTGCACCGCCAGATAAAAGGCATCAGGCTTAACTGCGGATAAAATACCCAAAGCCATCTTGGGACCTACGCCGCTGATAGTCAGCAGCAGTTCAAAGAGGTCATAATATTCCCGGCTCAAAAAGCCGTAAAGAACAATGGCATCCTCGCGTACTGCGGTGTGGATGTGCAGGCGTACAGAGGCACCCTGCGTCAGCTGAGCAAGCTGTGCCGCCGGCATGAAAACACGGTAGCCTACGCCGCCTGCCGTTTCGATTATGCAGTTGTCTATGCCCAGGCTGTCAACAGTGCCCTTCAATGAACCTATCATTTATCTGCCCTCCTGCCATCTGCGCGTAGACGCAGTATTGATGCCGCATATTGCCGCTGCCAGCGCATCGGCCGTATCATCCGGTTTAATTTTTTCGCGGATATTGAGCAGATGCATTACCATATAGATAACCTGCTCCTTCGTCGCACTGCCTGTGCCTACTACCGACAGCTTAATCTGCATCGGCGTAAATTCCATCACCGGCAGTCCCTTGTTGGCCGCAGCCAAAAGCACAACGCCGCGTGCCTGTCCTACAGGAATCGCAGTAGTCACGTTGCGGTTGAAAAACAGCTTTTCGATGCTCAGCAGATCCGGCTTGAAGTGATCGATAATATCCGAAATATCATCGTAAATCTTCTTTAGCCTCAGCTCCGGCAGCATATCCTTATCCGTCAGCACCGAGCCGTAAAAAACGGGGCGCAGACGGTTTCCTGTCATATCTACCAAGCCATAACCGCAGATGGCGGTACCGGGGTCAATTCCTAAAACCAGCATAAAAAACCTCTCAAAAAACAGAAAGCAGACATCAACTGCCTGCTTTCCTTTCTGCAACTATGCTTCGCGCACATTGCAGTTACTTCGTAATAATAATATTATTCCTCGTCGTCTTCCGGCAAGTCAGCGTTGGTGTAAACGTCTTGTACATCATCGCAATCATCCAATGCGTCCAGCATCTTCTGAACCTTTTCGGCATCCTCACCGGACAGCTCAGCCATAGTATCGGGAACCATGGTGATTTCGGACATTGCAACTTCAATATTGTTATCAGCCAAAGCCTTTTCTACATCGTCATAAGCAGCCGGATCGGTGATAATTTCGAAGCCGTCTTCGCTGCTCTTGATATCCTCAGCACCTGCATCCAGAGCGATCATCATCAGATCATCCTCGCTCACACCGGTTTCGGCGCTAACTGCGAAGATACCTTTTTGTTTGAACATGTAGCTTACGCAGCCGCTGGCACCCAGGTTGCCGCCGTGCTTAGAGAATACGTGACGTACATCGGCAGCGGTACGGTTACGGTTATCGGTCAGGCAGCTGACCATCATAGCAACGCCTGCAGGACCGTAGCCTTCATAGGTAATCTCTTCGAAGCTTTGGCCTTCCAGAGCACCTGCACCCTTTTGGATTGCACGTTGAATGTTGTCTTTAGGGATATTGTTAGCCTTAGCCTTGGACAGAGCCAGCTTCAGCTTCATGTTACCGGTAGGATCTGCACCGCCCATACGAACGGCAATAGTGATTTCACGGCTGATTTTAGTAGTGATTTTGCCGCGCAGAGCGTCAGCCTTGCCTTTTTTATGTTTAATGTTCGCCCATTTAGAATGTCCTGACATTGTAAATTCCTCCAAACTTTCTCTTTGCCATATTTATTTAAGCATTTACCATAATATTTTACCACGCCGGCTGTGTTTTTTCAACAGCAAACGCCGACATACAGCTTTATTTTGCAAAAACATCCTTAATACTGTCATAATGCAAAAAGATTCCCTGTTGCGCCAGCTCCTGAATTTCCTCCAAGGTCGCCAGCTTGTATTCCAGTGCCTCATTAGGGCGGATTTTTACCTGCTCCGGTGCAAAGGGCAGCGTAAAAAGATAGCAGTCGACGAAATAATTATCGCCCTCGCCCGGATTCTCACGGTGATAGGTCAGCGCCGGTCCGCCTGCGCAGGCAGAAACATCAAGACCGGTTTCCTCCCACACCTCACGGTTCACAGCCTCGCGTGAGCTTTCACCCGCCTGCACCGCACCGCCGGGAACCTCCCACCAGCCGGCAGCCCAGGCCTTCGTCAGCACGCGTCTGGTAATCAGAAAGCGTCCGTCTGTGTTGCGCACAACGCCAAGCACCGTCAGATGATACTCGCCGTCCTGCAGTATCCAGTCATTTTTCTTCATCGTCCGTCCGGTAAGACGGCGTTCACGGTCATAAATATCCCATTGCTCCATTGTAATTCCCCCTCTTAAAGCAAGCGCGGCAAATATTTGAAAATCAGCCAAAAGCCACAGGTCATGGCGAAGGCAATGCTGCCGCTGTCATAATCTATATAACCGAGATACAGGCTGTTTAAGCCCGTAACAAAAACCATATTCAGCCACATAAAGCCGTAGGCCCACAATAATATCTGCACCCACAGCGGCGGCTTTTTATAGTGATGAGGCTCATTATTCTTTGTCATGCTTATCTTCCTCATCTAACAGCTGCACAGCATCCAGCTGCTTCTGCAAACGTGCTGTATAGCGCTTGGTGGTATGCAGAGCGTTCTGCCCCTCCTCCAGCTTTTTAGCTGTTTTATCAAGGGCTGTTTCCAGGCCGGCAAGCTCCTGCTTAACCTTGTTCAGCAGCTGCCACACCTCTGTAGTACGCTGCTGCACAGCCAAGGTACGGAAGCCCAGCTGCAGGCTGTTCACCAGCGCTGCAAGCGTCGTCGGCCCCGCCACGCACACTCTGAACTTCAGCTGCAGCTCTTCGGCCAGTCCCGGCAAGGCCAAAGCCTCCGCAAACAGGCCCTCACTCGGCAGATACATCACGGCAAAATCCGTCGAATACGGCTGACAGATATATTTTTCGCAGATATCCTTCGCTTCGCTCTTTAAGCGTCGCTCCAGCTGCTTTGCCGCCGCATCCGCCGCCTGCGTATCACCGGCCTCACGCGCCTGCTGCAGGCGCTGGTAATCCTCCAGCGGAAACTTGGCATCAATCGGCAACAGCACCTCCTGCTCCCGCTGCCCCGGCAAGCGCAAAGCATATTCCACGCGCAGGCCGCTGTGCGGACGCACCTCTGCATTTTCTACATATCTTGCACGGTCAAGAATATCCTTGAGGATATTGCCAAGCTGCATTTCGCCCCAGGTACCGCGCACTTTGACGTTCGAAAGAACGCGCCGCAGCTCATCCACCCCGCAGGAAAGGCTCTGCATCTGTCCCAGTGACTGGTGTACCTCGCCCAGGCATTTGTTGACCTGCGCGAACTTCTGCTCCAGCGATTGATTAAGGCGCTCGTCCACAGTCATGCGGATGCGCTCCAGGTTCTGGTCCGTCATATCCGCCAGACGTGCCACCCGCTTATCAATCTGTTCGCTCAGCCTGTCGCTCGCCGCCTGGTTTTCCAAGCGTGCTGCCCGCGCCAACGTGCTCTGCTCGCCGCGCAGGTCGTACATGCTTTCCGCAAGCCTGCGCTCCAAAAGCTCCAGCCGCTGCGCCGTCATGTCCGCCTTAGGGCGTCCCTGTATCAATAATATTATCACACCTGCCAGCAGCAGAGCTATGACAATCATCAAAGCTATAGCCAATGTATTCATTTTTTCTATACTGACCTCCGTTATTTTTTTATTATAGCAGAAAACCAGTACACAGCCAACATATTAACGAACAAAATTTTCATATTTAACAAGATATTTTCATAATATCACTTTTTTAACAAAATCAGCTTACATCTGCGCCCAAATCGTGTATAATATATTCATACATTATTTATTCCAACGAGGTATTACGTTATTATGATAGATGAAAGTTCTAATATCAATTCTGCTGATAAAATTCTTGAGGCCGCAACCAAGCTGTTTGCCATGGACAGCTTCGCTGCCGTGTCCATCAAGCAGATTTCTGTTGCCAGCGGCGTCAACAGCGCGTTGATTTCCTATTATTTCGGCGGCAAGAAGAATTTATATCAGGAGGTTTTATATACTGAGGCCGAAAAATTTCTGAAGCTGCAGGACAAAATCCGTCAGCAGCCAGGTTCACCGCTGACCAAGCTGCGTACCTATGTAGACGGCATTGCCGAAATGCAACAGCAGAACCCCTATAACATTCACCTGATTTACCGCGAGCTTCTGACTCCGCAGCCCATGTTTGAAAATTATGTGCGCAGCAAGCTGTACCGCATCCATCAGTTCATGACCGAGCTGGTTGAGGAAGCGATTGCCTGCGGCGAAATCGTTGCGGATATCAAAGCAACCCACGTTGCCTTCACACTGGAAGGTATTATCATGTTCTTCTTTTTGATGCACAGCCATATCTGCGAGCTGGGTAATTTCAAAAACGGCGCAGAGCTTGATTATCTGCTGCAGGCGCTCAACACCTACCTTGCATCGCTTAGCAAAAAATAAATATATTCCTCAAATAAAGCTGCTTTCCGGCAGCTTTATTTTTGTTTACAACTTTGTTGCTTGACGCTCTCTACATTAGAACCTATAATTTAATTGAACGATTAAAAATTTTACAACAATAACATTATTCTGCAAGGGAGCTGTTAAATCATGCAGTCTATTATGGAAAAACTTCCCAAACTTCCTGATAAAAAGAAACTTGTTGCCGGAGCTGCCGTTGTCGTACTGGCAGCCGCAGGCTGGCAGCTTTACAGCAGTATTATGCATAAGCCACAGGAGGCAAACTACATCCCCATCGTCCGGACTATGACGATTGGCGAAAGCATTGCCGATTCCTCCACCGTATATCCCGGCGAGGTGCGCGGACGTTATGAAAGCCAGCTGGCCTTCCAGACTGCCGGCAGAATCGCTTCCCGTCTTGTCAACGTAGGCGACCGGGTACACGCCGGCCAGATTCTGATGACGATTGACCCGAAGGATGTAAACCAAAGCGTGGAGGCAGCCAATGCGCAGCTGGCATCTGCCATTGCCAACCAAAAGCTGGCGGCCGACAATGCGGCACGCTTTAACAAGCTATATGCCGGCGGTGCTGTGAGCGAAGCAACGCGCGACCAGTACAACACCCAGCTGGAGGCAGCCAATGCTGCGCTGCGCCAGGCACAGGCCAATGCCAACGCCAGCGGCAACCAGCTGAGCTACACGCAGCTGACGAGTGATGCCGACGGCGTTGTGGCAGCCATCACCGGCGAAGCAGGCCAGGTAACGGCAGCAGGTACGCCGATGGTCACCATCGTGCGCAGCGGTGAACGTGAAATCCAGATTAACGTGCCGGAAAACGTCAAGCTGAGCGTCGGCCAGCAGGCGGAAATCAGCTTCTGGGCGCTTCCAGATGTTACGGCGAAGGGCACTGTCCGCGAAATTTCGCCTATTGCCGACAGCATTACACGTACCTATAAGGTGCGCGTTGCTGTGCCGCAGCTGCCTGCAGCAGCCAAGCTCGGCATGACTGCCAAGGTCAGCTTTAAGGACGCTGCGGCGTCCGAGGACGAGATTGTTATTCCTGCTACCGCACTGTATCAGGTAAACGGCAAGACTCAGGTCTGGCTGGTGCGCAATAACCGCGCTGTGCTGCAGGACGTTAAGGTTGCCGGCTACGTAGGCAACAACGTACGTTTGGCAAGCGGCTTAAACAAGGGTGATATTCTGATAACCGCCGGCCTCAGCAAGCTTGTCGATAACCAACAGGTACGTCTGACCAAAGGCGGTGATATCTGATGTCAAACAACGAAAAGCATCATGCCAACTGGGCAGAATGGGCTATTAACCATCGCCAGTTAGTTTACTTCTTCGCTGTGCTTGTGCTGATTATGGGTATGTTTTCCTTTAAATCGCTCGGACGCAGCGAGGACCCCAGCTTTGCCGTCAAGCAGATGGTAGTATCCGCAGCCTGGCCCGGTGCCAGCGCCAAGGATGTAGAAATGCATCTGACAAATACTTTGGAAAAGCAGATTCAAAGTCTGCCGCAGGTTAAGAAAATCACCAGCTATTCGCGTCCTGGCGTCTGCGTTATTACGGTAGCGCTCAAGGATGAGGTTGCCGGCAACACGGTACGTCAGCGCTGGCTGGAGCTGCGCAACATCGTAAACGACGGCAAAAAGGACTTGCCTTCGGGTACCGTAGGCCCCTTTTATAACGACCGTTTTGATGATGTTTACGGCAATATCTACGCAATTACCGGTGACGGCTTCACCTATGAGGATATGCGTAAATACGCCGAAAAAATTAAGCTCGACTTCTTCAGCGTGCCTGATGTCAAAAAGGTTGAGCTGGTAGGCGTACAGCCGGAGAAAATCTTCGTGCAGATGCAAACTGCCAAGCTGGCACAGCTGGGACTGGATATCAACAGTATTGCCAACACTATCAAAGCACAGACCTCGGTCAATGCCAGCGGTATGATTGAGGCCGACACAGCCAACTCCTACCTGCGCATTACCGGCAGCCCCGACAGCGTGGAAAATATTGCTGCCATCCCCATCAATGCCAACGGCCGTGTCTTCCGCTTGGGCGATATCGCAACCATCACCCGCGGTTATGCAGACCCGCCGGAAACAATGATGTACTATAACGGCAAGCCCGCAGTCGGCATTGCTCTTTCTATGGAGGACGGCGGCGATAACATCAAGCTCGGTGAAAATCTGGCCAAGGAAATCGCCCGCATCCAAAAGGAGCTGCCGCTCGGATTGGAGCTTAATCAGGTTGCCAATCAGCCTGAGGTAGTAAAAAAATCCATCAGCGAATTCTCCGAAAGCCTTTACGAGGCAATTATCATCGTGCTGGTAGTCAGCCTGATGACGCTCGGACGCCGCAGCGGTTACGTAATTTCCTGCTGCATCCCGCTGATTTTGTTAGGCTCCTTCTGCGCAATGTTCGCTTTGGGCATCGATTTGCATAAGGTATCCCTGGGCGCACTGGTTGTTTCCCTTGGTATGCTGGTCGATGACGCCATCGTCGTCGTTGAGCTGATGGAAGTAAAAATGTCCGAAGGCATGCCTCGTAAGGAAGCAGCCTCCTATGCCTTCAAAACCTGCGCCTGGCCGCTTTTGACAGGCACCACCATTACCTGCCTCGGCTTCATGCCGATTGCCTTCTCCAAGGCCAGCGCTTCGGAATTTGCCTACAGCCTTTTCCCGGTTATGACCGTAACCCTGATGCTGTCCTGGCTTGTTTCCGCAACCTTGGCACCGGTATTGGGCTATGAATGGATACGTCCTACAGTTATCAAGCAGGAATCTTATGACAACTGCTTCTACCGCGCCTTCCGCAAGCTGCTGCACTGGGCCTTGGGACACCGCATTACGGTTATCGGCATTACGCTGGCGATGCTTGGCCTTTCCATGTTCATGCTGCGCTTCGTCAGCCAGGAATTCTTCCCCGCCTCCGTACGTCCGGAGCTGTTGGTAGAGCTTAATATGCCTGAGGGCAGCTCGATTAAAACAACTGATGCCGCGGCACGCAAGCTGACGAATCTGATTAAGGATGATAAGGAATTAGACCACGTTTCCACCTACGTAGGCGAAAGTGCACCGCGCTTTGTGCTGGTAATCGACCCGGTACAGCCGCGTGATAACTACGCACAGCTCGTAGTTGTTGCCAAAAGCGTGGAAGACCGCAAAAAACTGGAGAAGCGCATCAGCGAGCTTGCCGCCGAGCATTTGCCGGAGGCTATAGTTTACTCCCGCTCGATTCCGCTCGGTCCGCCTGCTCCCTATCCTGTTATGATCCGCGTCAGCGGCAACAGCGATGCGCAGGTTAAGGAATATGCGCAGAAGGTGCGCAAGGTGATGGCCGCTAATCCCTACGTCAACATGACACGTCTTGACTGGCTGGAGCAGACCAACGCCGTTAAGCTGAAGGTCGACAATGACAAGCTGCTGCAAATGGGACTCACACGTCAGACTGTGGCCAACGCTCTGCAGGCTCAGGTATCCGGTTATACCGTAGCAACCTATCTGGAGGGCGACCAGCAGATTGGTATCGTTTTCCGCCTGCAGCCTGACCAGCGCGCAGATATTTCGCAGCTGGAAACTATTTCCATTCCTACGAGTCAGGGTGCTGTGCCTCTGTCTCAAATCGCGCATCTTGATTACACCAGCGAGGACAATATCATCTGGCGCCGCAACCTGCGTCCTACAATTACCGTCAACGGCGGTATTGTTGACGGCGTTACCGGCAACGATGTTACCAAGCAGGTGTATAAGGAGCTGGAGCCTCTGCGCAAGGAGCTGCCTGCCGGCATGAGCATCGAGGTCGGCGGTTCGCTGGAGGACAGCAACGATACCTTGAATTATCTGATGAAGCCGATACCGCTGATGCTGCTGCTGATTGTCGTTCTGATTATGCTGCAGATGCAGGATATCCGCAAGCTGCTGGTTATTATGCTGACGGCGCCGATGGGTATAATCGGCGTTATCTTCGGCCTGCTGCTGTTCAATTCCGCTTTGGGCTTTATGGCGGAGCTGGGTATTCTGGCGCTCACCGGTACAATTATCCGTAACAGTATGGTGCTGGTTGACCAGATTCAGCAGCATCTTGATGCCGGGATGGAGCCTGCCAAGGCGATTACGGAATCGGCGATTGTGCGTTTCCGTCCGATTATGCTGGCGGCTTTCACCACGGTACTGGGATTGATTCCGATGTTCGCCAGCCAGTTCTGGAATGCAATGGCTGTAGCTATTGCCTGCGGCCTGACAGGTGCAACGCTGCTGACGCTGGTGGTACTGCCGGTGCTGTATGCAATTGTGTTTAAGGTTAAAGCAGAATAGAGCTGAGATTATAGTGTTTATAAAAAAAACTGCCTTGCTGAAAATTTCAGCAGGCACAAGTCTTGTTCTCCCTTGACATTCCCCTGTATTTCAAGTAAACTTAAACTAAATTCTTCAAAACCGCAAGTAATCTTACGCATCAAGTTCATTTACCTGCGGACAATTAAATAAGCAGTATATCCTGCAGATGCATTTTCTGCAGAAGCTTAAGCAAGGCCATTTATCTGGTACATTCTAAGAGTAGTACAAACTGACGATTTTTTTATCGTCAGGGTACTGCTCTTTTTTTGTTTTTGCGCTGCTTATGTATTTTTTATTGCATCTGTGTTAAAATGAAAGAAGAAAAACCATGCAAGACCTGGCAACAAAATTTGCAAACATGACGATTCAAAGCGACTTCATCTTCAAAAAGGTTATGTCACGCAAACGCATCTGCAAGCATCTGCTGGAGGAACTGCTGCAGATAGAAATTGCTGACATTAACTACATTGAGGCAGAAAAGACGCTTGAGCCTGAGTACACCAGTCGCGGCATCCGCCTTGATATCATCGTAGCGGACGATAAAAACACACACTATAATCTGGAAATGCAGGTAAAAAACAAAAAGAATCCCCAAACCAAAGCCTTCGTTCTGCCCAAACGCTCGCGCTATTATCAGGCGCTGCTTGATTTTGATTTGCTGCAGGCAGGCCAGCCTTATGACCTATTGCCGCCGACCTTTATCATTTTCATCTGTATTTTTGATTTCTTTGAAAATGGTAATTATGTCTATACTTTTAAAAAGCGCTGCCTGGAGGATTTGGAGCTGGAGCTTCCGGATAAAGCAACCACCATGATTTTGAACACTAAGGGTACGCATGGCGAAATCTCTAAGGATCTCAAAAGCTTTTATGATTATGTAAACAATCACATTGTAACTACTGATTTCACCAAGCAGATTGATAATGAAATCAGCTATTTGAAACTCGATACGAAAGTGAGGCGAGAATATATGCTTATGGAAGCTCGTTTGTTAGACGAACGGCGTGAAGGTATTGCTGAAGGCAAAGCTATCGGCATTGCCAAAGGCGAAATCAATGCCAACATTGCTACTGCTAAACGTCTGTTAAGCATGGGACTTACTGTGCAGGATATTGCCAAAGCTACTTCTCTCCCAATTGAACAGGTTGAAGCGCTGAAAGCTGACTAAACTCAATACGAAAAAAATTAAACCAAAGCTCAAAAACCCATGTCCCGCCGAAATCGGCAAGACATGGGTTTTCTGTATTCTCAGCGCACGCTTTAGCAACAGCGTGCGCTATTTTATTATCTTCTGCAGTACGCCTGCATCCGCAAGCCTCTGCTTTAATCCTTCTGATACAAATCATAATAATGCCCCTTGCGCGCCAGCAGCTCCTCATGGCTGCCGCATTCCGCAACAGCACCCTCGTCAAGCACCACAATCTTGTCCGCATGACGGATGGTGGAAAGACGGTGCGCAATAATCAGCGTGGTGCGTCCTACCGCCAGCTCGTCTAGCTCCTTTTGTATCTGCTGCTCCGTAATATTGTCGAGCGCACTTGTAGCCTCATCCAGCACTACTACCGGAGGGTTTTTGAGGAAGACACGCGCAATCGCCAAGCGCTGCTTCTGGCCGCCGCTCAGCTTCACGCCACGCTCCCCCACCTCGGTATCGTAGCCCGCAGGCAGCTTTTGAATGAACTCATCCGCCGCCGCTGCCTTCGCTGCCGTCTGCACCTCGTCCACTGTCGCATCCGGTTTGGCGTAGGCTATGTTGTAGCGCACGCTGTCGCCGAAGAGAAAGACATCCTGCTGCACCAGGCCGATTTGCCTGCGCAGCGACTCCTGCGTAAATTCACGGATATCGCAGCCATCCAGCAAAATTCTGCCGCTCTGCGGCTCGTAAAAGCGCAGCAAAAGGCTGGCGATGGTTGTTTTGCCTGCTCCCGTAGCGCCCACAAAGGCCACAGTTTCACCTGCTGCCAAATTCAGCGAAAGGTTGCGGATAACAGGTCTGCCGTCCGCATAGGCAAAGCTGACGTTATCAAAGCTAATATTCCCCTTGCAGGGCGGGCAAATTTTAGCATCCGGTGCATCAACAATCTCGGGCTTTTCCTGCAGCAGCTCATAAAAACGCTTGAAGCCTGCCATACCGCGCTGATATACCTGAATGAAGCCTAAAAGCTGCATCAGCGGTTTCATAAACAGGCCCACGTAGAGGAAGAAGGCCACCAGCTCACCAAAGCTCATCAGCCCCTGATTTATCAGCAGGCCGCCCACTACTAATATCGCCACATTGATAAAGTTGCTGAAGAAAATCATACTGCCGACGAAATAAGATGTTATTTTGAAGGATTTTTTGCATACTTTCAGATAGACATCCGCCTTTTCCATAAACTGCGCCATATCGCTGCGCTCACCGGCAAAGGCCTTGATCAGACGCACGCCGTTAATGCTTTCCGCAGCCTTGCCCGTTACCTCGCCCATTGCCACACGATTGGCAAAGAAGGCCTTTTTCATGCGCAGGTTGACGAAAACGGTATGCACCGCCTTCACCAGAAGCAGGAAGGCAATAAGGCTGCCCAGCATAGGATTCATGTAAATCAGAATAACCATCGTGCCAAGCATCGTCAGCCCACAGACGATAAGATCAATCGGCGCATTGCCTGCGAAGCCGTTAATTTCGCTCAAATCGCTGGTGAGGCGCGAAAGCAGCTGACCGCTTTTGTTTTTATCGTAAAAGCCGAAGGACAGCTTCTGCAGATGGCTGAATAAATCGCGGCGCATATCGCGTTCCATGGAATAGCTCATGGACTGCGCCCAGTAGATGATGCTGAAATGCATGCCGAAGTTTACCAGATACATGGCAAGCAGTGCTGCCGACCATTCA
>ERZ780178.36-NODE-36-length-104762-cov-8.429885_pt1 | contig 104762 bp, 89 predicted proteins | sample MGYA00511018_ERZ780178 | MGnify/ENA primary metagenome ERZ780178 (study PRJEB29588, sample SAMEA2151439) | human gut metagenome | biome: human gut; feature: human-associated habitat; material: faeces | place: Denmark | collected 2008/2010 ...
TTCTAACTGAATCACTTACATCATATTCCTTTGCGAGATTTGAAGCGATCGCACTTGAAAGCGTACATCCTGTGCCATGTGTATTCGGATTATCAATACGCTTACCCGAAAACCAGGTGATATTCTCTCCGTCAAAAAGCATATCATTTGCATCATTTATGCTGTGTCCACCCTTTACAAGGACAGCGCAGCCATACTTTCCGTATATACATCTGGCGGCATTCTCCATATCAGCTACGCTCTTCACCGATATCCCAGTGAGCGCCTCAGTCTCAGGTATGTTTGGCGTTATGAGCTTTGCAAGTGGGAACAGTTTACCGGTCATGACCTCCACCGCATCATCGCTTATAAGCTTAGCACCACTGGTCGCCACCATCACAGGGTCAAGCACGACATTCTCCGCATTGTATCTGGCAAGTCTGTCAGCTATCACATCAATAAGTTCAGGAACAGATACCATTCCTATCTTGACCGCTTTCGGCCGTATATCGGTAAACACCGCATCTATCTGAGCGCCAAGTACATCAGGGATAACGTTCATGATAGCAGTCACTCCTGTGGTATTCTGAGCCGTGGGGGCTGTGATCGCACTCATACCAAATACGCCATTTGCCTGCATGGTCTTGAGATCCGCCTGTACACCTGCGCCACCTGAGGAATCGCTTCCGGCTATGGTGAGGACCGGCACAAGACGGCTTCTGTCAGAATTTATACTGCGCAGCATGTCATCCATACTCTTAAAATAATGATCACAATGTGCTATAAGATCTCCCTGTCTGTCCCTGCTGGATTCGTCAAAGAGACCGACCACAACAAATCCTCCGTTCTGTGCTGTCTCCGCCGCATGATATGCGTCCTCGAATACAAATGTATCCGAAGCCGGAGTTCCCATAAACTCAGCCGCCATCTCATATATCTTAGGTGAGGCTGCCTTGCCCACGCCCACCTCAGAACATGTAAATATCCTGTCAACATACTTCATAAGTCCTGTCCGCACAAGTGCTGCCTCAACATGGCATCTGTCTGTGGATGTTGCAACAGTGACCGGGATATCATATCTCTTTAAGAACCTCAGCAGCTCAGGCACACCTGCCTTCGGCTCAACTTTATTTGCATAGAAATCGCGCACAGTCTCATTGATACCGTCTATAATCTCCTTCGCGCTGAGTTCAAGTCCATAGTGTTCCTGCATATATTCTGCGCCCTTCATCATGGTCATGGTGAAAAGCACCTTCTCAAGATCAGGTTCTGCCTGTATCCCTTGCCCCGCCAGATACATCTCTCCGGCATGATCCCACATAGGCATAGAGTCAAGCAGAATCCATATCAAATATCGCACCTTTTATATCACTGATAACTATTTTTTTCATGTACACCTCTATATCATATATTTAGTCAGGCATCAAGCATATTCTCTACAGAAAACTTGAGCTCCTCTGTGGCCTTCTGTATGTCCTTCTGTCCGAATATGGCACTTATAACTGCCACACCGCATATTCCAGAGCCCGCAAGCTCGGCCACATTATCCTTTGTTATGCCGCCTATGGCAATGACCGGTATGGACACCGCCTCACAAATGGCCTTGAGAGTTTCATGGCTCACATCGTCCGCGTCATCCTTTGAACCTGTTGTAAACACTGCTCCTACACCAAGATAATCTGCGCCGTGCTTTTCCGCTATAATCGCCTGCTCGACAGTCTGTGCAGACACTCCAATTATCTTGTCAGGGCCGAGTATCTTTCTGACGTCCATGGCCTCCATATCACTCTGTCCCACGTGTACACCGTCAGCATCTATATCCTTTGCTATGCTGACCTCGTCATTGACGACAAATGGAACTCCATATTCCTTACAAAGCTTCTGTATCTCCTTCGCCTCAGCGAGGAAGACTTCTCTGTCGAGATTCTTCTCCCTGAGCTGTACAAATGTTGCACCGCCGTCAAGTGCCTTCTTTACCTGATCATACAGAGTCTCTTCACCAAGCCAGTGTCTGTCAGTTACTGCGTAGAGCAAGAGCTCTTTCTCACTGCAATTTATCATACTATCTGTCCTTCCTATATGTTTTGATCCCGATCTGATGCAGATCCAGGCAATTATTAGACTTCCGTCAATTATCTGATTTCAAACTTTGCGCCCTGTTCAAGTGTATCCCCGTCCATATTGTATATGGCGTCGATTATCCTGTTCCTGTATGTTGAATTACCCTCAAATGCCTGCAGATGGGAATAACCGATCTCCCCAGCAAGTCCCATGACCATGACAGCCACTGCAGCAGCCTCAAGCTTGTTGTCCTGATTTGCCACAACATATGCTGTCATCATTCCTGAGAGCTGGCAGCCTGTTCCAGTGATCTTACCCATCTCAGGACGGCCGTTTCTGATTACATAACATTTCTCGCTGTCCGCAACAAGGTCTATTGCGCCTGTTACAGCTATGATAGATCCCGTTTCAGCAGATAGCTTCTTGACAAATGCCACTGCATTATCAAGCGTATCCTCCGTAACCGCATCTGCCACATCGGCATCAACACCCTTTGTGCTGCCGGAACCATATGCCAGAGTTTTGATCTCAGAGATATTTCCCCTTATAACATCAAATCTAATCTCCTTCATAAGTCCAACAGCCGTATCAGTTCTGAGCTTACTTGCTCCTGCTCCAACAGGATCGAGAAGTACAACATGTCCAAGTTCATTTGCCTTCTTCCCTGCCAGGTACATTGATGGAATAGTGTTCTTGTTAAGTGTTCCTATGTTGATATTCAGACCACCACATATACTTGTGATATCCTCCACGTCACCCTCATCATCCGACATGATAGGACTTCCACCGCACGCCAGAATGACATTTGCCACATCATTTACAGTTACATAGTTTGTTATATTGTGTACCAGAGGTACATTCTTTCTCACATTTTCAAGGCACTCTTTTATCATGTTTTTCTGTCTCCTTTATATATACTCTGTTGTTTATCTGCTAATCTTTTTTGACGAAAAGCGGCCATACCATAAGGCACAGCCGCTTTTCTTATGCTGCATGTATCCCTACGCCGGCGCTGATCCAGGTCAGACTTGATCTACTCCTGGGCAGGAGGTACATCAGATGTACAATGCATACACTTTGTTGCTTTGATATCTATCTCCCCCATACAGTATGGGCACTTTCTTGTGAGAGGAGCTGCCTCCTCTTTCTTCTTACCAAGATCCATGATCGCATTGATTCCCTTCATGATGACAAATATAACAAATGCCATGATTATGAAGTTGATAACTGCTGAAATAAACGCTCCATACTCGATATACTGTCCTGTATGGAATATCTGAAAATGTCCACCAATCTCTGCTCCACCGATGCTGTTGATTATTGGTGTGATGAAACAGTCTGTAAAAGATGTAACCAACGACTGGAACGCTCCACCAATGATAACACCGATTGCAAGACTCATCACATTTCCCTTAAGGGCAAACTCCTTAAACTCTTCCAAAAACTTCTTCATATGTATCCTTCCAACTGAATACAGCACCGATCATAACAATCTTATATTATAATTCGGTGCCGTATCTTTTATTTATTGTTTCTCGCGCGATTGATATGACATATATCTACATTTGCTGTCATCGCTCATCGCACATCATCTTTTTTTACTTTCTTACAATAAGTGACTTGCCTGTCATCTCCTTAGGCTGAGGAAGTCCCATAACCTCAAGAAGTGTAGGTGCGATATCTGCAAGACATCCGCCCTCACGAAGCTTGTAAGAAGGGTCAGCGTTTACAAGAATGAAAGGAACAGGATTTGTTGTATGAGCCGTATGAGGTTTTCCTGTCTCATAATCAATCATCTTCTCTGCGTTTCCGTGGTCAGCACAGATGAATAATACTCCATCCACATCCTTGATTGCCTGAACTGCATCACCTACGAGTGAATCAACTCTCTCAACAGCCTTTACAGCAGCCGGAATCACACCTGTATGTCCAACCATGTCAGGGTTAGCAAAGTTGATGATAATAACATCATACTTGTCTGACTTGATAGCCTCAACAAGATCCATTCCAACCTCAGGAGCGCTCATCTCAGGCTTTAAGTCATATGTTGCAACATCCTTAGGACTATTTACAAGAAGACGTGCCTCATCGATATTCGGCTCCTCTACACCACCATTAAAGAAGAAGGTTACGTGTGCATACTTCTCTGTCTCTGCGAGACGAAGCTGTTTCTTACCATTTGCTGCAAGATACTCACCAAATGTATTCTGGATTTCTTCCTTCTCAAAAGCGATAAGCTTGTTAGGAATTGACTCGTCATAATCCTTGAAGCATACAAATGTTGTCTTAAGGAATGGGCGCTCAAAGCCTGTAAACTTATCATCGCAAAATGCTCTTGTCATCTCACGAGCACGGTCCGGACGGAAGTTGAAGAATATAACAGAATCATTGTCCTTTACAACAGATACCGGTGTGCCATCCTCGTTTGTGATAACTGTAGGAAGCACGAACTCATCTGTTACGTCATTTGCGTATGACTCCTCCATAGCCTTTACAGGGCATGTAGCTTTTACGCCTTCACCCTTAGTGAGTGAATCATAAGCCTTCTGAACACGATCCCAGTTGTTATCTCTGTCCATTGCATAGTAACGTCCTGAAAGAGATGCAATCTTTCCTACACCGATTTCCTTCATCTTGGCGAGAAGCTGCTCGATATAGTCCTTGCCTGATGCAGGAGGTGTATCACGACCATCAAGGAATGCGTGTACATATACTCTGTCAAAATTCTCTTTCTTGCAAAGCTCAAGAAGTCCGTAAAGATGCTCGATATGGCTGTGAACTCCACCATCTGAAAGAAGTCCCCAAAGATGCAGATCAGAGTCATTCTTCTTGCAGTTTTCGATTGCAGAAATTAATACCTTGTTCTTGAAGAAATCAGCATCAGCAATTGCCTTTGTGATTCTTGTAAGATCCTGATATATGATACGGCCTGCGCCGATATTCATATGTCCTACCTCAGAGTTTCCCATCTGTCCGTCAGGAAGTCCAACTGCAAGACCTGAAGCTGCGCCCTTTACAAAAGGACACTCTGCCATCAATTTATCCATAACAGGGGTATTTGCCATAGCTATGGCATTTCCCTCTTTGTGGTCACTTAAGCCGTAACCATCAAGTACCATTAATACTACCGGTTTCTTACTCATTTATATTTCCTCTATTCTTCATATGAGGCTCGCAAAATGCTCTATTACAGTGACATATGCAAGCTCACAAAAAATTTCATTACATAATAAATGCCACTAAATGCAGCTAAGCTGGTGAATTTAGTGACATTTAGTTATTGTGATTGTCAAATCAAATATTAAATTATGATTTAATAATTACTTGTAGTTTACGATCTTTCCAAAATCAGCCTTGAGTGAAGCGCCACCAACTAATCCACCGTCGATGTCAGGCTTTGCAAAAAGCTCTGCTGCATTTCCTGCATTTACAGATCCGCCGTACTGGATACGAACTGAATCTGCTGTAGCCTGATCATAGATCTCAGCTACACACTCACGAATTGCACCGCAAACCTCCTGAGCCTGGTCAGAAGTAGCTGTCTTTCCTGTTCCGATTGCCCAGATTGGCTCGTAAGCGATAACGGCTGTTTTGGCCTGATCTGCTGTTACATTCAGGAATCCAACCTTTACCTGCTGACGAATGAAGTCCATCGTTACACCCTGCTCTCTCTGCTCCAGAGTTTCTCCGCAGCACATGATCGGGGTGATGCCGTGCTCGAAAGCTTTCAGCATTTTTTTGTTTACGGTCTCGCTGGTCTCTGCGAAGTATTCTCTTCTCTCAGAGTGGCCAAGTACAACGTATTTCACGCCAGCGTCTGTCAGCATAGCCGGGGAGATTTCGCCTGTGAAAGCACCTTTCTCCTCAAAATACATATTTTCAGCACCGATCTGGATGTTGGAGCCTTTTGCAGCCTCTACAACCGGAATGATGTCGATGGCCGGTACGCAGAAAACAACGTCAACGTCGTCATTTGCTACCAGTGGTTTTAATGTATTGACTAATTCTACTGCCTCGCTCGGAGTCATGTTCATTTTCCAGTTTCCGGCGATAATTTTCTTTCTTGCCATGATCGTTTGATCTCCTTAGTTTTACTTATTGAAACGGTTCAGAGCCACCTCTCGATTCCGCTTGCGCTCTGAATCGTTGTTTTATTTGTCGTTTGCTGCTGCAACGCCCGGCAGTTCTTTTCCTTCCAGGAATTCCAGGGAAGCGCCGCCGCCAGTGGAGATATGAGTCATCTTATCGCCATATCCAAGCTGGTTTACAGCTGCTGCGGAATCTCCGCCGCCGATGATCGTAACTGCATCTGTTTCAGCCAGTGCTGCTGCAACTGCTTTGGTTCCTGCTGCGAAATTCGGCATCTCGAAGCATCCCATCGGTCCGTTCCATACAACGGTTTTAGCAGTTTTAACAGCGTCAGCGAACAGTTTTGCAGTTTTCGGTCCGATATCCAGACCTTCCCAGCCATCCGGAATCTGTCCGGCCGGAACAACCTGTGTATTTGCGTCGTTTGAGAATGCATCTGCAACAACGTTGTCTACCGGAAGAAGCAGTTTCACGCCTTTTGCTGCTGCTTTTTCTTTCATTTTGTTTGCATAATCCAGATAATCCATCTCAAGCAGAGAATCACCAACGGTGCCGCCTGCTGCTTTTGCGAAGGTATAAGCCATACCACCGCCGATGATCAGGACATCAACTTTATCGATCAGGTTGTCGATAACAGAAATCTTGCTGGATACTTTGGATCCGCCAAGGATGGCAACAAACGGACGCTCCGGATTGTTGACAGCATTTCCAAGAAATGCGATCTCTTTCTCCATCAGGTAACCAACAACAGCAGTGTCAACATATTTGGTAACACCAACATTGGAGCAATGAGCACGGTGTGCGGTTCCGAATGCATCGTTTACGAATACGTCACACAGGGAAGCCAGTTCTTTGCTGAACTCCTCACCGTTTTTGGTCTCTTCTGCACGATAACGGGTGTTCTCCAGAAGGATTACATCTCCGTCTTTCATAGCCTCAACAGCTGCTTTTGCGTTCGGTCCTACAACCTCAGGATCTGCTGCAAATTTAACTTCCTGTCCGAGAAGCTCGGAAAGGCGAACTGCAACCGGTGCAAGAGAAAGCTCTGGTTTTGGTTCTCCTTTCGGTTTTCCAAGATGAGAGCAGAGAATTACTTTTCCGCCGTCAGCGATCAGTTTTTTGATCGTCGGAAGAGCAGCTACCAGACGGTTCTCATCTGTGATTTTTCCATCGATCAGCGGAACGTTGAAGTCGCATCTTACAAGGACTCTTTTTCCTTTTACGTTGATATCATCTACGGTTTTTTTGTTTAACATGGGCGTTTCCCTCCATATATCCAACTGCATCTGCCGCGCCGTTTCTTTGTTTTTGCGGCATCGCGGTCCTTATTTAAAAATGCAGTTTATAATTTTTGCACACGGAAAAGGGCTGTTTTTGTGCCGTATTTTTCCGCCGCATTCGCAAAAAGGGCCCGGTCCTTAACAGACCGGACCCTTTGGGCTCTAAAATTTTGCCGTTCAGTTTGTTAAATTATGCTAACTCGCTGAAGTATTTGATGGTACGAACCATCTGGCTTGTGTAGGAGTTCTCGTTATCATACCAAGAAACAACCTGTACCTCTGTTGTTCCGTTGTCCAGCGGAAGAACCATGGTCTGAGTTGCATCGAACAGAGAACCATATCTCATACCAACGATGTCGCTGGATACGATTTCATCTGTGTTGTATCCGAAGGACTCGGTTGCAGATGCTTTCATTTTTGCGTTGATCTCGTCAACAGTTACAGTTCCTTCTACAACTGCTGTAAGGATTGTGGTAGAACCGGTTGGGGTTGGAACACGCTGTGCAGAACCGATCAGTTTGCCGTTCAGTTCCGGAATAACAAGGCCGATTGCTTTTGCAGCACCGGTGCTGTTTGGAACGATGTTAACTGCAGCTGCACGGGATCTTCTCAGATCGCCTTTTCTCTGCGGTCCGTCCAGAGTCATCTGATCTCCAGTGTAAGCATGGATAGTAACCATGATACCGGATTTGATCGGAGCCAGTTCGTTCAGAGCTTTTGCCATAGGTGCAAGGCAGTTTGTGGTGCAGGATGCAGCGGAGATGATGTTATCGTCTGCTGTCAGGGTCTCATGGTTTACATTGTAAACGATGGTCGGAAGGTCGTTACCAGCCGGAGCGGAGATAACTACTTTACGAGCGCCTGCATTGATGTGTGCCTGAGCTTTTGCTTTGGAGGTGTAGAATCCGGAGCACTCCAGAACTACGTCTACGCCAAGCTCTCCCCATGGGCAGTTGTTAGCATCCGGGAAAGCATAGATTTTGATGTTTTTGCCATCTACTGTGATGGAATCTTCATCGGATGTTACGGTATCAGCCAGAGCATATTTTCCCTGAGAAGAGTCATATTTTAACAGATGAGCTAACATCTTCGGGGATGTTAAATCGTTGATTGCTACTACTTCATAACCTTCTGCTCCAAACATCTGTCTGAATGCAAGACGTCCGATACGGCCAAAACCATTGATTGCTACTTTTACTGCCATGATTTTCAATTCCTCCTAAAAAGTGAATTTTAATTTTGAGTCTCTGTACTTTGTTAAAGAAACATCAACCTTATCTGTATAATACCTAATTTCGTCGGAAAATTCAAGTTCTATTTTCAAGAAAATACGAAATTATTTCTAAAATTTGTGAAGAAGCCGGATGCCAATCCGTATTTCTACAAAATTTCGAAAGATCCGTCTATTGCAGAAAGAGCCGGAATCCAGCCTTTCTGGGGCTTTTTCCGGCTTTTCCTGCGTGTTTTCTATTGGATCGGCAGATATTCCGGCTTTTTCTCTTTAAACCGCACGTAGTACCGGAATCCGGCTTCCTGCGCGATGGCTGCCGCGTCCGCGAAATGAAACGCTATATGTTCCGGTTTGTGGGCATCGGCACCGAAGGTGATCTTTTCGCCGCCCAGTTCCCGGTATCTTCTGATAACATCCGGCGTCGGATTCGGCACGCCAAGGCCTGCCTTGTAGCCGCCGGTGTTGATTTCCAGCGCGATATCGTACTGAATCAGCTCTTTTAAAATGGTATCGATCTCGTCCGCAAATGCGCGGTAGCTGTAATCTTTTCCTTTTTCTCTGCAGTAGCGTACCACATAATCCAGATGACCAAGCGTCTGGAAATTGTGGAAGAACCGGATATTTTCTGCGGTAGCCCGAAAATACGCCCGGTACAGCTCTTCTGCTGTCCAGTCCGGGAAAGCATCCTCATAATAGGGGTCTTTTCCGTCAATGACATGCATGGAGCCGATCACATAGTCGAACGGCCACGCATTTACATACTCTTCCATCCGTTCTTTTAAGTGGAGCTGCAGTCCCAGTTCCACGCCGAATCGGATATCGATTCTGTCGCGGTATTTTTCCTGCAGTTCCCGGATTTTTGCCGCATATGCCGGTGTATCGAGCTGGAACTCGCCGGTACTGTAATCCATATCGTAGTGATCCGTCAGGCAGATTGCCGGAAGTCCCAGCTCGACTGCCCGTTTTACCATCTCTTCTGTTGGTGCTTCGCTGTCACTTGAAAAGAAACTGTGCATATGACAGTCCGCTATTTTCATCTTTCGGCCTCCGTAATCGTTCCGCCTCCGCCGACACAGCCGTCCACGTAGAAGACAACAGCCTGTCCCGGTGTCGGAGCACGCACGCCGTCCTGGAAGGTACAGGTAATCTCATCTTCCCCGGTCCGTTTGATTACGCACGGGGAGCCTTTGTGCCCGTACCGGATTTTTGCGGTGCAGGAGAGCTCTTCTCCAAGTTCCAGCGGCGGAATTGCCATATAGTTTACTTTGTTTGCTTTTACTACTTTTGCGAAAACCTCTTCATTTTCGCCGACCACAACCTCGTTCGTCTCCGGACGGATTTCCAGTACGAACACGCGGTGTCCCATCGGAAGGCCGAGTCCGCGGCGCTGTCCTACGGTGTAATGGGTAATCCCCTCATGGGTACCGAGGATTTCACCCTTTGTATTCACGAAATTGCCTTTCGGTGCCACGATTCCTGTCTCGTTCTGGATAAAGGAAGCGTAATCCTGATCCGGCACGAAGCAGATTTCCTGGGAATCCTTCTTTTTTGCTACCGGAAGACCGATTTTGGCTGCAATCTCACGAATCTGATCTTTTGTGTAGTCTCCGACCGGCATCAACGTATGTGAAAGCTGCTCCTGGGTCAGATTATACAGTGCATACGTCTGGTCTTTTGCCGCTGTTACCGAATTTGCAATCGCATACCGTCCATTGGCAAGCTGTTCGATTCTTGCATAATGTCCGGTCGCAATGTAGTCCGCTCCAATGGAAAGACTGCGCTGAAGCAACGCTTCCCATTTCACATAGCGGTTGCAGGCAATGCACGGGTTCGGTGTTCTGCCGCAGAGATATTCGTTCGTGAAATAGTCCATGACGTTCTCACGGAACTCTTTTTTGAAGTTCATGACATAATACGGAATGTCCAGCACCTGTGCCACGCGCCTTGCATCATCAACAGCAGAAAGGCCGCAACAGCCCCCGTTTTCCTCCTGGACTGTCTCGGCCTCATCCTGCCAGATCTGCATGGTCACCCCGATGACATCGTATCCTGCTTTTTTCAGGAGATACGCTGCCACCGAGGAATCTACGCCGCCGGACATTCCAACGACTACTTTCTTTTTTCCCATACTTAGTATTCTTCCTCTTCCTCGCCCTCGCTGATATCAGACTTCGGTTTTGCAAGACCTTCGATCTTGATGTGGTGTTTCTCTGCGTAATCCCAGAGTGCAGCGTGAATTGCTTCTTCTGCAAGCAGAGAACAGTGAACTTTGACCGGCGGAAGTCCGTCGAGTGCTTCCATAACGGCTTTGTTGGTTACTTCCAGAGCTTCCTGGATGGTTTTTCCTTTTACCAGCTCGGTTGCCATGCTGCTGGTTGCAACAGCGGCGCCGCAGCCGAAGGTTTTAAATTTGCAGTCCTGAATGATGCCGTTATCGTCGATGTCGAGATACATTCTCATGATATCGCCGCATTTTGCATTTCCAACGGTACCTACACCGCTTGCGTTCTCAATTTCTCCTACATTTCTCGGATGCTGGAAATGATCCATTACTTTTTCACTGTACATTGTTATTCTTCCTCCTGAACTATTTCAAAGCAGTCCTCCTCCGGCACAGCTTTTACCTGAATTTTTCTGTACCGGCTTTCCGGATGGACTGTCTTATTTTTTAAAACTTATTTACCCTGCTGTTTTTTGATGTAATCCTCATACAGCGGGGACATGCTGCGCAGACGGTCTACGATTGCTTTGATCTGCTCTACAACGAAATCAACGTCCTCTTTTGTGATTTCTTCACTTAAGGTCAGACGTAAGGATCCGTGTGCTTTCTCGTGCGGCAGTCCGATGGCCAGCAGTACGTGGGACGGATCCAGGGATCCAGAAGTACATGCGGAACCGCTGGACGCACAGATGCCTTTCATATCCAGCATGATCAGAAGGGACTCTCCCTCGATGAATTCAAAGCTGATGTTGCAGTTATTCGGCAGACGTTTTACCGGATCGCCGTTCAGACGGCAGTTCGGAATCTCGGTTAAAATACGGTTGATGAGGTAATCACGTACTTCGATTTCTTTTGCGGTACGCTCTGCCATGGTTCTTGCTGCGCGCTCTGCTGCAACGCCGTATCCTACGATACCCGGTACGTTTTCTGTTCCGGCGCGGCGTTTTCTCTCCTGGGCGCCGCCGTGTACGAAGGAGCGGATTTTTACACCTTTCCGGATGTAAAGGAAGCCGATTCCTTTCGGTCCGTTGATTTTGTGGCCGCTGGAGCTCAGCATATCGATGTTGCACTCATCCACATTGATCGGGATCTGGCCGAACGCCTGTACGGCATCTGTGTGGAATAAAATATTGTGTTCTTTTGCAATTCTTCCGATTTCCTTGATCGGCTGAATCGTTCCGATTTCGTTGTTTGCCGCCATAACGGAAATCAGAATGGTCTCCGGTGTGATGGCTGCTTCGAGTTCATCCAGATTGACAACGCCGTTCTCATCGACGCTGATATAGGTGATTTTCGCACCGCGCTCTTTTTCCAGATACTCACAGGTATGAAGAATCGCATGATGCTCGATTTTTGTGGTGATGATGTGGTTTCCTTTATTTTTATATGCTTCAAAGGTAGCTTTTAACGCCCAGTTATCGGACTCGCTGCCGCCGGCTGTAAAATAAATTTCCTCCGGTTTTGCGCCGAGCACGTTTGCGATCTGCTCTCTTCCTTTGGTGATGGCTTCTTTGCTTTTTCCTGCAATTGCATAAATACTGGATGGATTTCCGTAGTATTCGCTGAAATAAGGAAGCATAGCCTCGACAACTTCCGGGGCTGTTTTTGTTGTTGCCGCATTGTCCAGATAAATCATTGTTGTTCACTCCTTGTCATTTCTATCGCTGTTTCTGTTTTTCTCTAATTGCCGGCTCTGCTGAACCAGCTCTCCGAGGCTGATGGAATCCACAGCGTTCGTAATTCCCTCATTGATCCTCTGCCACACAAAACGCGTGACGCAGAAATCGGCCGCATCGCAGCCGCCCAGGCCTTCATTGACCGAGCACGTGACTGCCTCGAGTCCGCCCTCCAGCACACGGAGAACATCTCCTACCGAAATGGAATCTGCCGGTTTTGCAAGTACATATCCACCGCCTGCTCCCCGCACACTCTCAATGAATCCGGCTTTTCGAAGCGGACGCACCAGCTGCTCCAGATAGCTCTCTGAGATATTCTGGCGTTCTGAAATGCTGGCAATGGACACTGCACCCTCTTCTTCGTGACTCGCCAGATCGATCATGGCACGCAGACCATATCTTCCTTTGGTCGATAATTTCATTCCTGGTTCTCCTTTTTCCTGTGCTGTCGTTTTCCAATTCCGACAGTTTTAATCGGATTTATTTCTCACTCAGAATAGCACCGATCACGGGGTTCTGTCAAGGAGTTTTTTCGCATATTTTAGACTATCTGCGCAATGCCGTGAAAGGAGTCTATCCCATGCTGAAAATCACAAGAAAGAACACGCTTCTTCTTGGCACACTGATCCTGACCGCGTCCGGGATCATCTGCAGAATTCTTGGATTTCTCTATAGAATATTCCTGTCGCGCCGGATCGGTGCGGAAGCCTTTGGTATCTACCAGCTCGCCACACCACTCTACGCACTGATGCTCTCCCTTGGCGCAGGCGGCATGCAGACAGTGCTCTCGCGCTTTGTCGCATCGTACCTTGCCAAAAAGGATTCCAGACGGGCAAAGATCTGTCTGGCGGCCGGATGCGGCATTGTAGTGATACTTTCCTTCTCCGCCTCCATCTTTCTCTTTTTCAGCGCGGATTTTATCGGAACACGGCTTCTTTTTGAGCCGCGGACGATTCTGCTCCTCCGGATTTTATCACTCGGCATTCTCCCCTCCGGGATCCACAACTGTCTCTCGGCATGGTATCTTGGCCAGAATCAGACGGCACTGCCTTCTTTTTGCCAGCTTTTGGAACAGTTCGTGCGCATGGGCGCTTCCTACCTTGCCTGGCTTTTCTGTCTTTCCACAAGCCTCCCCTCTGCCGCTGTCGCTGCATTCGGTACTGCCGCCGGCGAACTCTTTTCGTGTCTCTTTCTGATGGCCTGCCTGTCCGTCTCGCACAGCAGGTCCCCTCAGAAACACCGCCCGATTTCTGTTTTTTTCAAAGAAAAGACCCTCTGGTACGATACCTTCCGAGAGCTTGCCGTTTTGAATCTTCCGCTTACGCTGAACCGTATTCTTCTGAATATCCTCCACAGCATTGAAAGTGCTCTGCTCCCCGGCTGTCTGGTCACCTACGGTCTTTCCCGGAAAGCAGCGCTCTCGCAGTATGGCATTCTCACCGGTATGGCACTTCCGATGATCTTTTTTCCCTCCGCCGTCACCCACGCGGTGTCCGTCATGCTTCTGCCCGGCGTAGCAAAACAGCAGGCCGACGGTACGCCGGAGCAAATATCAGACACGATCCGTTATACAATTTCTTTCTGTGTGCTGCTTGGCACTTCCGCTGTTTTTGCCTTTTTCTTTTTCGGTCCGTGGCTTGGACGTTTCCTTTTTCAAAACGAAGAAGTCGGCGTTTTTCTGCGTATCCTTTCATTTTTAAGTCCTTTTCTCTATCTGGAAACGACACTTGGAAGCATTTTAAACGGCCTTGGAAAAACTTCTCTCGTTTTTTTCCAGAACCTTGCCGGAGATGTAATTCGTATTCTTGCAATTCTTTTTCTCGTCCCGGTTTTCGGCATCCGTGGCTATCTCTATGGTATTCTTGCAAGTGAACTTACCATTATGACAATGGCACTTTTGTTCCTGCATCGGGAATCTGCAAACGGATTTGCTGTTCATTGATACCTTTTTTCTATCTTTTTTAAGAGAAACAGAATTTTCGCCGAAAAAATATCGACAATCTTCGCGTTATGTATTATAATTTATAGATAGTTTGCGACGGGGCACACAAGAACGCTCCTCTGTCCGCAGCTAGAAAAGAAGTGCATCTAAGATAAAGGAGAACGAAAATGAGCCTTGAATTTGTAAGAAAACTTCCCACCCCAACAGAGATCCGGGAACAATATCCCTTAAGCGCCCGCGCAACCGAAATCAAAAAACAGCGTGACGCTGAAATCGCAAAAGTCTTTACCGGGGATTCCGATAAATTTCTTGTTATCGTAGGACCTTGCTCCGCAGACAACGAAGACGCTGTTCTGGAGTACAATCACCGTCTGGCAAAGGTTGCCGACAAAGTATCCGACAAACTGATCATCATCCCACGTGTCTATACCAACAAACCGCGTACCACAGGTGAAGGCTACAAAGGTATCGTTCATCAGCCGGACCCGGAAGGAAAGCCGGACCTGCTGCACGGCCTGATCGCCATGCGTAAAATGCATATGCGCGTAGTAGAAGAAACCGATCTGACTTCTGCAGACGAGATGCTGTATCCGTCCAACTGGAGTTATCTGTCCGATATTCTCTCCTACGTTGCAGTCGGCGCACGTTCCGTAGAAAACCAGGAGCACCGTCTGACTGTTTCCGGCATCGATATTCCGGCCGGCATGAAAAACCCGACAAGCGGTGATCTTTCTGTTATGATTAACTCCGTCATCGCCGCACAGGGCTCCCACTCCTTTATTTACCGTACCTGGGAGGTAAAGACAAGCGGAAATCCGCTGGCGCACACCATTCTCCGCGGTGCGACCAACAAGCACGGCAACTCCGTGCCGAACTATCACTACGAGGACATTCAGCTTCTGCTGGAGAAATACAACGAAACACATCTCGTAAACCCGGCTACCATCATCGACGCCAACCATTCCAACTCCGGAAAGAAATACGAGCAGCAGATCCGTATCGTCAAAGACGTTCTGCACACAAGACGATGCAACAAGGATATCGAAAGTCTCGTAAAAGGTGTTATGATCGAAAGCTATCTGGAGCCTGGCAATCAGAAAATCGGATGCGGAACCCATGTTTACGGAAAATCCATTACCGACCCGTGTCTTGGATGGGATCAGACCGAACGACTGATTTACGATATTGCTGAGGAGTGCTAGATTTTCTCCTTCGTTGCAAAAACACATATGAAAGAAACCTCTGTCGCAGATTTTACCGGTCTGCACAGAGGTTTCTTTCTTTTGTTATGATAAGGTTGTTAAATCAATACCGTTGCAATGCTATTGCCCCAGAAGGTCAGGCGGGTTGTGGTTCCGTTCATGCGGAGATTGACTACTTTCGTCTCTTCTGACGTATTTAATACAACGAGTGCAATCGTTCCATCCGGGTTTTTCGCTGCTGTAACCTCAAGATCCGGCGAATACGTGGAGCTCGCGATGCGGACGGCGCCCGGTTTGATATATTTTGAGAAGTGGGCGATCGCGTGGAACATCGGTTTTACTTCGATTGTGTCGTTCGTTCCGTCGCAAATGATCGGTGCGCCGCAGAAGTTGTCCACGTGGTTCGGGCCGCCGATCTCATCAAGCACGAGGTTCCAGTCAATCCAGTAATTCATGCCATGGTTCAGATCGCCGATGATGTCGTGCGCATACTGTTTTGCATGACGCAGGGAGTTTCCGGCAGCCGCACCGTACCGTGCCAGCTCTACGCAGCCCTCACTGTGCATCAGCATCAGATCCGGGTAATCCTCTCTTACCATTGAGAGTGTTTCAAAATGATCGCCTGAATACCAGTGGTATGCGACACCGGCAATCATATCTTTTGTTGTCTCATCCACAATGTCGCGGGTTCTCTCGTACGTTCTCTCTTTGTTGTGGTCCCAGATGTACAGTTTTACGTGATCAAGGCCTTTTTCTTTTAAGGTCGGGTACAGATAGTCACGCAGGAATTCTTTTTCCTCTTCTGCCGTATATTCGCAGGAATCCCAGGTCTGAACAGCCAGCGGCTCATTCTGTACCGTCATCCAGGAAATCGGCAGGCCGAGTTTTTCGTACTCCGTGATGTATTTTGCAATATAATTTGCGTAATCCGGATAGCTCTCTTTTTTCAGATGGCCACCGCCGTTTCTTACGCCGGTCTCTTTCAGGAAAGCTGGTGGGGACCATGGGGAAAGCAGCAGGGAGACTGGTTTTCCAAGTGTTTTGGAAACAGCTTTTACGAGCGGCTGCACGTATTTTGCATCTCTTTCCAGGCTAAAATCCCTGAATTCCGGATCGTCCGGGCTTTCGACTGCGCAGTAATTGCCGATGGAGAAGTCACAGCTGTCCATGTGAATCCGGCCGATCGTATAGCCAATGCCGTCTTTTCCATAATACGCTTCTACTACTTTCTTACGGTTTTCCTCACTCATGCGGGACAGTGCATAGCCTGCGGACTCGGTGAGTGCGGCGCCAAATCCCTCAATTTTCTGATACGTCTTGTCCGGGTACAGGTTGATGACCTGCATTTCCTGATTTTTCGCGTCCGGGATCAGTGCAGTTTCATAGTCTCTTGTTTTGATGCCGTCTTCCCCAAAGATGGTTGCGTGTAATGTTACTTTTGCCATAAGTTTTCTTCTCCTTTTCTCTGCTTTTTGCAGATCATTTTATCGCTCCGGATCCTTTTCCAGGCAGTCCGGGTAATAACTGAGTCTTGCGGTTCCGTGTTCGGCATAGAGCATGCCTTCCCGCGGTGCGGTTTTTCCTTCTGCTTCGCCGGACAGAATCTGCTCGGCGGTTTTGATGCAGTCATCGAGAATTGTCTCTGGCTGGCTGAAATAGCCCTGCATGCCGCCGAAACCGATGTGCCCGCTGTAGGATCTCTCATAGCGGGTTTCGTATGTTTTCAGGTGATACAGCCCTTCCAGCGTTTTTCTCACGCTGCAGCCGAGGACAAGAAGATTCTGGTTGCAGGCATCGCCGGAGAACAGGATTTTCGTCGCTTCATCAAGAAAACAGATGCCGCCCGGCGTGTGGCCGGCCACCTCGATGCACTCGACGCGGCGGTTTCCCAGTTCGAAAACATCGCCCTCGTGCAGGGCATGGAATGTCGGCATTTCGAACGGCTGAATTTTGTTGAGATCATACTCATATGCCTGATAGCCGCCGTTTCTTCCAATTTCATCAGCAAAGCCGCGCAGCTGTTCTGCGTTCAGGTTCCGTGTCATAGCAAAATCTGCCTCGCCAAGATAGACATCCGTAAACGCACCGATTCCGCCGACATGATCGAGATGGCCGTGCGTCAGGACAACGTCGTACGGCTTGTCCGTCAAGCTTGCCGCGATGCCTTTCAGATCAGAAAGGCCGCATGCGGTGTCAATCAAAAGCGCACGCTCCTCTCCGACCAGAAAATAACACGCGGACAGACCGAATTCGTTGATGGCGTAGGTGTTTTTCGCAATTTCCATTACCATTGGTTCTTTTATCATAGTTTTGTTCCCTCCCATACATGATGGCTGTTTTCGGAAAAAGCAGGCACCGCACGCATACCCCCACGATATGTTCTGCTCCAGTACCTGCTTTTTATCCGTTTGTTCTGCCTGCGGCAGAAGTTATATAGTCTTTGCGTTTCCCTTCCGGAAATTCGTTTTATTTCAGGCTTGCTACGTAAGCGTCAAGCTGTTTCTGAGCTGCCTCTTTCATAGCCTCGATACCTGCTGCTTCCATCTGGGACTGGTAATCAGCCAGACCAGATTCTGCATCTGTGTATCCGAGCTCAAGCGGCCACCAGTACTGCTGCTGTACATTGTTGCATGCAGCAAGCTGGGTCTCGAAGGAAGAGGTATCCAGTACAAATCCTGTGAATTTCTCATTTCCCTGTCCGGAAACGATGTGGGACTCAAACTCATCAATGTTGGTCTTATAATCGTCCGGAGTACCGATCTGCTGACGGTTCAGAGCATCACTTCTTGCAGACCACATTGCGCTCGTTCCATAGTTGTCCGTATCCAGAATCTTGAACTGTCCTTCATCGTTCAGCTCATAAGAAGTTCATTCAATGCCGTAGTAGAATGCATCGTATACTTCCTGATCATTGGTGATCAGATCCCAAAGTGCCATTGCTCTCTCCGGGTTCTTGGAAGTATTGGAGATTACCATACAGTCCTGCGTATATGGAAGATGTGCAACATCTTTTACCATGTTAGAATAGTGAATATCGTATTCCGGATGAAGAATTGCCTGTCCCACATAGGAATCAATATTATGGATCTTCAGTGCTGCTTTTCCATTCTGAAATTTCGTGCTGTCTGTGTCTGACAGAGCAGATTTTGAATAAAATCCTTTTTCATTCCATCTTGCCATCATTTCCAAGAATTCCGGTGTTTTCTCCAGCTCATAGGAAGTCATGACCGTTGGATTTTCTGCGTTTGGATCATACCACAGATAACGGATTCCATTGAAGGTTGCCAGCCCCTGATTTTCCATATACATGAAGAAGATTTCCGGTGCTGTAGAGTACAGATCGATGCACTCCATTTCCGGATGCGTTTCTTTGATGATATCGCAGTACTCTTCAATATCTTCAAAGGTCTCCATCTTTCCGTCCCATTCGGTTCCCTCTACCAGGTCACCACGATAGAAAGGACCATATGCATTATAGGTAGACAGCAGGGACGGAACACAATAATAGCTTCCATTTACTGTTGCCTGCTGTTTTGCTTCCTCAGTCTGTGCCGCAAAGTTCTTCGGTGCGTAGGTTGGCCAGAGCTCATCAAGGCTCTTAAAAGCACCCTTCTGTGCAAGAGATGCAAAATTCAGCCAGGATGCACTGTATGCCATATCAAACTCTTCTCCCGAAGAGAACAGCAGCGGATATTTGTTTGCGTACTCTGCCCAGCCGATCCAGTTAATTTTCAAAGAGCAGTTCAGTTTCTCTTTTAAGAGTTTGTTCAGATTCTCGTCGATTGCATCCTGTCCTGCCGGACGGTCACTGATGACATACATGGAAAGCTCCACAAACTCGGATGTGTCAAGCTCACCGCTTGCGGATGATGTAGATCCGCTCTTTGCAGCTCCACCATTGGAAGAGCTGGAATTGTTGCTTCCGCAGCCTGCAAGCAGGCCTCCGGTCATGGCGATTGCCATGGATACAGCAAGTGCTTTTCTTAATTTTTTGTTTTGCATTTCTTTTTCCTCCTTTTTCGTTGCCTTTATCTAATCGTTCCATCAGCCTTTGACGGAACCGATTGTAACACCTTTTACAAAATATTTCTGTATAAACGGGTAAACCAGAATGATCGGGCCGGTTGCCACAACTGCCATGGCCAGCTTCAGGGAGTTGGATGGCATATCCTGCAGCGGAATGTTTGCAGAGCTTGCCATCTGGGACATTGCCTGCGTTTTCTGCATCAGGGCATACAGCATGTACTGCAGCGGATATTTTGTTTCTGTATTCATATACAGCATTGCATTGTACCAGTCATTCCAGTAACCAAGCGCAAGGAACAGACCGATGGTTGCCATTCCGGATTTCAGAAGCGGAAGGATGATGCTGAAAAATGTTTTAAACTCGCCTGCGCCGTCAATCTTCGCAGATTCGATCAGTGCGGTCGGAATTGCGGATACGAAGGTTCTCATGATCAACAGGTAGAAGACATTGAACACACCCGGTAAGATCAGGGCAAGGTAGCTGTCTTTTAAGTGCAGATACTGGATGTAGAAAATATAGGAGCAAACCATACCGCCGTTAAACAGGGTCGTAAAGTAGAAGAAGAAGGACAGAGCATTTCTGTACTTGAAATCTTTACGGCTGATCACGTAAGCGGTCATTGTCGTAAGCAGAAGTCCTACTGCAGTTCCGGCGAGGGTGATAAAAATAGATACCCCGTAAGCACGGACAACGGTCATCGGGCTCTTGAAGATCAGTGCGTAAGCGGCTGTGGTAAATTCTCTTGGGAGAATGCCATAACCCTGAAACCGAATCGCCTGCTCAGATGAAAACGAACCGGAAACCACCATAATAAACGGCAGTAAACATACCAGAGCCATCAGCGCAACAAAGGTGTAACAGATGACATAAAATACTTTTGTAGAAGTACTTTTCTTGATTTTCTGTGATTTTGCAACAGCTTGCATAACTAATTCCTCCTTTTTTCTGTCTTAGAACAGTGCAAGATCTTCTTCTACATGTTTTACGATTGCGTTTACGATCAGAATAGTCGCAAAGCAGATGACGGACTGATAGAAAGATGCTGCCGCTGTCATACCGAGGTTGGAGTTCTGAATCAGGGAACGGAATACATAGGTATCAATAACATCGGTCTTGTTGAAGAGCTGTCCGTTGTTTCCAACGATCTGATAGAACATCTCGAAATCACCACGGAGAATTCGGCCAACCTGCAGAAGAAGCATGGTGATAATGGTCGGAAGAATGCTCGGAAGAGTGATGAAACGGATTCTCTCAAAAATATTTGCACCGTCGATGGAAGCTGCTTCGTGAATCTCAGCATCGACACCGGTAATTGCTGCGATGTAAATAACGGAGTTATATCCACACCATTTCCATGAGTTGAACAGACAGATGATCCATGGCCATATACCGGCTTTGGATGCATCGTACATATTGATCTTCTCCCCTCCAAAGAAGGTTACGATACTGTTCAGGATACCGGTTTCATAGTTGAAGATATTGTAAACAAAAACTCCAACGATAACCCAGGAGATGAAGTACGGTAAGAAAATGATTGACTGTGTCACTTTTTTAAAGATTTTTTTGTTGATCTCAGAAATAAAAATTGCGATCAATACCGCAAGAAGCTGTGAAGTAACCAGGTTTAACAGGTTGTACACAACTGTGTTTCTCGTAATCAGCCATCCGGTTCCGGATGAGAACAAGTATTCGAAGTTTGCAAATCCATTCCATTCACTTCCGAATACGCCAAGATCATATCGATAGTTCTTAAATGCAAGCACCAGTCCGGACATCGGAAGGTACTGCATAATCAATACCAGCAAAAATGCAGGCATCGCCATAACAAAAAGGGCTCTGTTTTTCTTTACTTCTGCTACAAAACTTTTCACATGCTTTCCCATTTGTTGACTTCCTTTCTTTTTCATCGTTCCTGCACTGTATGCAACTGCCGGCCTGTACAAGAGTGCTCCCAAGACCCTCCACGCATCGCTTTGTCTTGGGCTTGTTCTCAACTGATGACCCTATTATACCGAAGGATTTAGCTATTTTGTACCCAACAAAACTTCGATTTCTAGTAATTTCTTATGATTTTTGTGATCTTGCACAGGAAAAATCTTGTTTTTCTTCCTGTTTCTTGTCAATTTGTCAGCGTACTTTCCACATCTCTCCGCTCATTTTCACAATTTTTATGCAAAAAGAAAGAGAGTTTTTCCTCTCTCTTTCTTTTCAGATCTTCTCTTCCGCTTCTGCCATTGTCATAACCGGAATTTTGATCTCAACATGCGTTCCTTTTTCACTTTCCAGATACGTAACACCATACTTTTCACCGAAGCAGAGCTTCAGGCGAAAGTTGATGTTCCGCACACCATAGCCATGCTGTGCTGTCCGGATGTCCTGCTGTGTCTCTTTCTGCATCTCTTTCACATCGACACCGGGTCCGTCATCCTGCACAGAAAAAACAATATCCTGTTCCTCTCTTCTCGCGCAGATCCGGATCTCACAGCTTTCAATATCCGGTTTCTCCGCAATCCCATGGACGATCGCATTTTCCACAAATGGCTGGAGAATAATATTGAGACATGCATAGCTCTTCAGTTCTTCCGGTACATCTACCTCGAGAGAAATGGCGTTATCAAAGTGATAATTTTCGATATTGACATAAACCTCAACATGCTCGACTTCTTCCCCGATGGAAATCAGGCTCTTTCCATGATTCAGACTCAACCGATAGAACCGGGCCAGATTCCACGTCAGCGTTCCGATCTCCTCTGCACCGTAGTCCATGGAAATCCAGTTAATCAGATCCAGCGTATTGTAGAGAAAATGTGGGTTGATCTGCGCCTGCAGTGCCCGTACCTCTGCCATTTTAACTTCCTTACCAAGTTGATAATGCTCCTGCATCAGCCGCTGGACTTCCTGCACCATACCGTTAAAATTGTGATAAATTTCCTCAATTTCATCTTCCTCGGTTGTGATTGGCAGATTTGCGTTCAGATTTCCGCTTTCCAGACCCGTCATTTCCACATTCAGCTTTTTCAGTCTTCCAACGTAGTAACCGGAAAGAAGATATGACATCAATACAATAACGGCAATCATACTTCCAAGCATCAGAGCCGCTGAGAGCCACAGAAACCTGTACTGATCCTCATATTCATTTTCGGGAATTATCAAGATCATCTGCCAGGATGCACCGTCCACATTTTGCCGGGTAATGTAATATTCCTTCTGTCCCTCCTTCCTTTTTTCCATAAAAAGCTCCGCGCCATAGTTTAAAAGTATTCCTTTTTTCTGCATTTTTTGAAGAATACTGCTGTTAGAGCTGGTAATCATCCTGCCGTTTTCACTCATCAGATAAACAAGACCTTCTGATGTGATATTGGCATTTTTCATAATATCCTGGAAATATTTCGCAGAAACACTGATGCTGCAGATACCAAGTTCCTCTTCTTTTTCTTTTTTGGATGCAATCCGGTGATACAGGGTAACCATCTGTGAGGTATCCTGCTGATCCACACCGTCTCTCTCACGACTGATTGCAACGTAATCTTCTCCCCTGTTCAGAGCATACCGCAGATCAACGTAATCGCTGCGTTCCTTAAGCCTTGATACTCCATCGAAATAATATTGATTTCCCGCATACATCACCTCATCCGGCACGTACAGGCAGAAACGATAGACCGAGTTCGAAATCTCGTAGGAATTAAATTCTTTATTCAGCTCATAGTATTCCAGCCACTGCTCCATGTATGGTCTTTCTTCTCCAAAGCCATCCGCTGACAGTGTATTCTGAATTACCCCATTGTCCTCCACCATATTCGCCAGATACGTCATATTCCGCAGATAACTCTCCGTAAAAGAAATCGCCTGGCTTACCGACTGTTCCATTGAGTAATCTGTTTTTTCACGATAATGGCGCACCACCTGCGGATAACATAAAAAGCAGAGTAAAATCTGCACCAGAATCAGCGGAACGGAGAAATACAACATCATTCTCTTATGCATTGACAATTTCTGTAATGGATTTTTCATCGCATCTGCAGGCTCTCCTTATACTCTGTCGGGGTAACCCCCGTCTTCTTTTTAAAGATTTTCGCAAAATAATTGGCATCCTCATAACCCACCATTTCAGATACCTGATAGAATTTCAGCTGCGGATCACGCATTTTCTGTTTCGCATTCTCTACACGCACTTCCAGCAGGTACTGTCCAATTGTAAGCCCCGTTTGTTTTTTAAACACGGTAGAAAGATACGTCGGTGTCAGATAAACAAGCTCAGCGAGTGTTCCAATAGAAAGATCCTGATCTGCATAATGTTCCTGAATATATTCCGTGATACGGCTCACATTATAACGGTTCTCCGTTTTATGCGTATTCGTTTTTCCATTCTGTTTTTCAAAAAGCTGCTCGATTCTGCGTATCATCTCCTCTTTCATTTCCGCAAACGTTTCTGCCTGCATAAAGAAATCGGTTCCTCTCTGTTCCCACGGCTTTTCCAGCATACCGGGATATCGATATTCTGCTGCTTTTTCCAGCATATCACGCATCACACAATAATGGTACCGTATGTCAGAACTCATACACAGATGATGGCTAACCAGTTTTTCATACAATTCTTCCTGAAAAAGGCAGGCACCTTTTTCATTGTTGTCTATAAGGAGTTGATAAAATTCATCCCTCTGTTTCTTGGCGTCATCCATCCACGGCTTCTCTGGCGGAATGTCATCGTAGCAGACACTTTTTCCCCATCCAAGCCACGAAAGAGCTTTTCCCGCTTCCTTTGCCTGACGATAAGACAATAAGATGTCTTTCTGACAGCTGCCTCTTCTTCCATGCGATAAAAAGCAGCCCGAAATCGAACCGTCCTGTGTACAGCTCTTCAACGTCTCAACTAAAATCGGTTCCATTTCTTTCCAACGTTTTTCTTTTTCACTTCCAAGGAGCAAAATCAGACAGAATGGATCAAAAAGTGTCATTGTTATCGAAATCTGATATGGTCGCAGTGCTTCCTTGGCCATTTTTTCAAATTCCGGTAAGAATCCGGCTCCACAGCCTTCACTGTCAAAATGGATCATGACAATGCGAAAATAGGCTCCCTCCGCCTGTTCCAGTGAAACATCGGTATCCACCTCCAAAAGATAGTTTCGAAGTTTCGCGCGTTCGCTTTTTCTGCGCTCTCTCACACGCTGCACTGCTTCCTCGACGTTTTCCGAGAGCAGCTTCACATTAACCGGTTTTTCCACGTATCCGACTGCATGCAAATCGATTGCTGCTTTCAGATATTCTTTATCTGCATAGCCCGTCGAAAAGATAATCTCGATCTCCGGGAATTTTTCTCTTAATTTTCGGCACAGATCCACACCGCTCATGCCCGGCATGCGAATATCCGAAAGAACGATATCCGGCCGGAAATTTTCCGTTTTCGCCAACGCTTCCTCTCCGTTCGCGGCCGCTTCAACTTCCGAAACACCAAGGCGCTGCCACGGAACGTGCTTTAAAAGGCCAGTTCGAATAATCTTTTCATCTTCTACCACAATCAGTTTCATGTTGTGATACCCCTTTGCTTATATCATACTTAAATGTAAAACCTGTTTTTCAGTATAACACAGATTTTGTAGCTTGTGAATCAAAACTGCTGTTTCCTGGCACATTCTAATCTGCATAATCTCAAAAAATTAAGCGTATTTGGCAAATCTTTTCATTCAAGTTTTGCCAAATACGCTTTTTCCATTTCTTTTTTTTGTTCAATCTGCTACTTTCTCGGATGTGCCTTCCGGTACACATCCCTGATTTTATTCACACCAAGGTGGAGATACATCTGCGTCGTCGAAATATCGGCGTGTCCCATCATCTCCTGGACACTCTTTAAGTCCGCACCGTTTTGCAGCAGATGGGTTGCAAACGAATGGCGCAGGGTATGCGGCGTAATATCCGCCGTAATGCCTGCGGATTTCGCATAGGATTTCAGAATTTTCCAGAATCCCTGACGACTCATCGGACCTCCGGAGCAGTTGACAAACAATACATCATCATCCCGTCCATGCATCAGGGCTGCGCGCGCACTGCCCAGATACTGCTCCAACGCCTTTTTTGCCGGTCCGCCGAACGGAACGATCCGCTCCTTTTCATCGCGGCAGGTGATGTAGCCCATCATAAGGTTGACATCCTGTATCTTCAAATGGATCAGCTCACTGACACGGATACCGGTCGCATACAGCATTTCCAGCATTGCTTTGTCGCGGATACCCTTTGGCGTGTCGGTTTTGGGCTGGCGAAGCAGCAGATCGACCTCTGCGATGGAAAGGATCTCCGGCATTTTCCGCTCAACCCTCGGTGGCTGCAACGCTTTCGACGGGTCAGATACCATTTTTCCCTCCTGACATGCATATTGGCAAAACATATGAATCGCCGCAATGCTGCGCGAGATCGTTGCCGGGGAGAAGTGTTCCCGCTCCAGATATAATAAATAAGAATTTAAAACCGTTGCATTCATCTGCTCCGGTTTTTCTATTCCGTGCTCCTTCAAAAAAACTGCCAGCTTTCGAAGATCGCGCTGATAGGAGACTTCTGTATTTTTTGACGCTTTCTTTTCCGTCTGTAGATAGTCCGTAAATGACTGTATCGTTTCCTGCATAGCTTTTTTCCTTTTTGCTTTTTTCTCCCTCTCACTGCCCGATAAAGGGTAACAATGCTTTTAATTATATACACGTTTTTTCAAAAATGCAATTCCCTTTTCAGACCGTTTTTACAGGATTTTCGCAAGAAACCACGGATTGACATAACTCTCAAGCAGAATACCCCACAGAAGCAGGATCATTGCAAAGAAGTAGCGCACGCCGAAGCAAAAATATTCCTTTTTCTGTATGCCGCCGGCAAGGTGATTCGTCTCTGCCATCCGGCTGCACGCAGCAGCCATCAGAAATAACGCGGCAAGGTAGAGGAAAATCTGCGGAAAAAGAGCCAGAAAAAAGAATAAAAGACCTGCCATTCCGTTCTGCAGATAGGCAGCCGAGAGAAAGACGCCACACAGAAAACCATATGCCCAAACGGCAGCAGTGGCAAAATACGCACCGATTGCCGTCAATCCAAAGAGAAGTCCCGCAAATGCCGGTGCTAACCGTACCTTTAGAAGATAGGAAAAGCAGGCCTTTGCGGAAATTTTTCTTCCAAAAAACGCCTCCGCCTGAAAGAGGCGGACGCTATTTCCCTCCTTCATTCCCGTGTGGGATGCCGCAAGCAGCAGCAGTACACCGAGAGTCATACCGGCCGCAAACCAGAGGGCAAAAAAACGAATATATGCATTCTCATCCCGTTCTCTCATTTGCTTTTTGCGCCTCCTTATTTTCTGCCTTACTGTCAATGTATTCACGGTTCATAGACAATATACGTAAAAGAAGTGCCTGCTCCGCAGACCCCCATCTGCGAATGGCACTTCTTTCCTCTTTTCAGGGTCCCCCAATGTCTCACGCACCGAAATGTCCGTTCATTTCAAACCCTGCTTTTTGTATATCCCCATAAGATATTTTTCACTTCTTTTATTTCACGACAAGATAGGTATCCAGATCATCGAACTGATCAAGGTAGCTGACTGCGCCCTCGTACATATTGGACTGCAGTACGATATTTACCGTGTTATAGATGCAGCGTTTCAGTTCTGCCATCGTCAGAGTTCCATCTGCAAGTTCTTTTTTGATGTTCTCGTGATCCTCCGGCAGACCCGGCATTACCATGTCATTTCCGGCTCTCATGCAGCCCGCTGCCGTACACTCGCCCTGGATCTGTACGTTGGTGGTTGTCCAGTCGGTCATGATAGCTCCTGCAAATCCCCACTCATCTCTCGCTGCTTTCGTGCAGGTATCGTAGCAGTTTGCAGCGTGTACACCATTGATCAGGTTGTAAGATGTCATAATGGACATCGGCTGTGCATCTTTGACTGCGATTTCAAAGCCTTTCAGATAGATCTCACGCAGGGCACGCTCGGACAGGATAGAATCGGAGCCCATACGATTGTCCTCCTGGTTGTTGCATGCAAAGTGTTTGATCGTAGTTCCGCAGCCCGGTACCTTCTGTACACCGAGTGTCATGGCAGCCGCCATCATACCGGCAAGCAGCGGATCCTCGGAATAGTATTCAAAGTTTCTTCCGCAGAGCGGATTTCTGTGGATGTTCATACCAGGTGCCAGCCACAGTGTTACGTTGAACAGTTCCATCTCATGGCCGATCATTTCGCCGACTCTCTTGATGAGTTCTACATCCCAGCTCTGTGCCAGAAGTGTTCCGACCGGGATTGCGGTACAGAACTGATAATAGGTTGTTCCGCGTTTTTCCTGCGGTTTGCTGAAGAATCCGCCTTCCAGTGCCGCCAGGAAATCGCTCGCTACGATCTCTCCGTTGTCTACCTGGTATTCTCTTTTCAGACGAAGACCTGCAGGTCCGTCGACCAGAGCAATCGTGGTTACATTCCACGGCTCCTCCGAAGCGCACGGGGATGTCTCCGCTGCTGCACCCGGAACAGAAATTCCTGCGGAGCCAAGCGCGTTGCCCTGTGCTCTTCCCGGATCACCGGTTGCAAGGAGTGCCAGCTGATCCACAGAAAGGGATTCCACAATCTTTCCTGCTTTTCCAGGAAGCTCTTCCGGTACCGGCTGGTAATCTACTTTCTCAGTTGGGATCTCAGATGCTTTAAGCTCGATCACGCTCATTCTCTTTTCTTTTACTTCCTTCTGCCATGCAGCCTCTCTTGCCTGAACTTTTTCTGCATCAGGAACAATCTCATTCAATTCCTCTTTTAACGGGCAGATATTTTCACACGCTGTCATGACTGCTTTCTCGTCCAGCTCCAGCGCGCCGGAGAGAACAGATGTATTCAGATCATTTCCAATCCAGATACCATACATGCCAGGCTCCAGAATCCAGGATGCGCTTTCCTCCTCATAGGAAGTCAGCTGATACAGCGGGAAGGTGATGGTCATGGTCTGGGATTCCTTCGGAGCCAGCAGTTTTGTTTTTCCAAAGCCTGCCAGACGGCGGAACTCTTTCACCAGTCTGCCCTGCGGGCAGGAAGCGTAGATCTGTACAACTTCTTTTCCTGCATAAGTATCGCCGGTGTTGGTAACGGTAACAGTCACGCTTACTTTCGGATTCATCATACCGCGGCCGCTTACTTTGATGTCATCGGTTCTGATCTCGAAATCGGTGTAGGACATACCGTAACCGAAGGAGTAACGGACTGGTACTTCAAAGGTATCGAAGTAACGGTATCCAACGAAGATACCCTCTTCGTATTTTTCTTTCATGAGGTCGCCGCTCTTGTAGCTGTAAACCTCTGCACCCGGATAATCATAGTAATCTTTTGCCCAGGTATCTGTCATTTTTCCGGATGGGGTTACATCGCCGCTTACAACATCAGCAAATGCATTTCCGCCTTCCTGGCCTGCCTGTACGTACTGTAAAATAGAGCGGATATTGTCAAATTCTTCTACGAATGCCAGATCCATCAGGCCGCCGGTGTTGATAACAAGAACAACGTTTTTATAGCATCTGGAAACCTGTGCCAGAATAGCTTTCTCTTCTTTGGAGATGAAGTAGTCACCCTCCGTATCAAAACGGTCTTTGTTCTCTCCTGCGATACGTGCCAGAACGAAGAATGCGGTGTCTGCACCGTCGGCTGCTGCTTTCTCTTCATCGATTGGGTTTCCGGATGGCATAAAGAACGGGGTTGCAGAGTACGCATCAAAGAATTTTGTGTCGTCTCCGTTCAATTTTGTGAAAATCTCATTTTTCCAGTCCAGTCTTGCCTGTACGTAGAGTTTATCGTAATCCTCCAGCCATTCACTGCTTGTTACGTCGTAGCCTGCATTTTTCATGCCCTGGAAAATATTAACGCTGTCACGCTCATTGACATCGCCGGAACCGGTGCCTCCTTTGATGGTGCGGATCGCACCTGCTCCGTAAAGACCTACCTTGCTGCCCTTTGCCAGCGGCAGGAAATGATCTTTGTTTTCCAGAAGAACGAATCCCTCTGCTGCTGCCTCGCGGGCAAGTTTGCGGTGATCTGTTTCACGCTGGGTTACTTCCGGAGATGTAGTTCCGTTAAAGGTTCTTACCTTTGCTTTCATGTCTTTGTTCCTCCCAAACTTTGTTTCGTGCTAATGTCTCCATTATCTTCCCTTTTTCGTGTAACTTCTAGTTCCTTTCTTGTCCTTTCTCTGGTTGATATTGATATTTCGCCCAATTTCTGGTACAATATTCTTATCTTTTTTGATTATAATTGACGTATATTTCTATCACATCCTGGAGGTACTTATGGAATCCTGCTTTTACGAAACAATACACGAAACCGATCTGCTGCACGTCCGTTTTGAGCTGCAGGATGCGCCCGCTTTTGTTTTTCCGGCGCACTGGCACGAATATGTGGAAATTCTCTATCTGATCAGGGGACAGTTTTCCGCGATTGTCCAGGCAACGGAGTATCGGTTAAACGAGGGCGATCTGATTATCATCAACTCCGGCGACCTCCATATGACGCGCTCCAACACCTGTACATATCTTCTGCTGCAGATTTCCGCAAGCCAGATGCGCCAATATCTGCCGGACTTTGATACGATGCGTTTCGACACGATCATTCCCTACTCGGAACAGCCGGCTCCGCTCCGCGCACTGCTCTCGGAGATGAACGAGATCCGGCAGAATCCTTCCGATTCATACCAGCTTCTCTTTACCTCACGACTGTACGAATTTCTGTACCATCTCTGCCGGTCGTATTCCCACCAGATCCCTTCGGCATCCCTCACGGGTTCACAGCGCGATCTGCAGCGCGTGACACACGTTATGAACTGGGTGAAAGTGCATTACCCGGAACCGTTAAGCCTCGAAACAGCCGCGGATTCCCTGGCGCTCTCGAAGGAGTATTTCTGCCGGCTCTTTAAAAAGTATACCGGACAGACCTTTCTCGAATATCTGAACGATGTGCGCACGATGCACCTGTACGAAGATTTACAGAATTCCGACGAAACGATCACGGTACTGATGGAGAAAAACGGGCTGTCGAATTACAAAATTTTTATGCGGACCTTCAAAAAGCTGTATGGCTCTACACCTCAGAAAATGCGCTCGAACCGGATACGGCACGTATAAATTCTTTTGAAACTTACTGTTCTTATACACACTGAAAAGGCTGTGGAACATGATTGCTCATGTCCACAGCCTCTTTTTGATTTCGTTATTAAATTGTTTCGTAGAAAGTCTTTTATTTCGCGTAATCCGTTACACGGCTCTCGCGGATAACATTGACCTTGATCTGTCCCGGGTATTCCAGTTCAGCTTCGATCTGTTTCGAGATATCCCTTGCGAGCAGTACCATTTCAGAATCGGATACCTGCTCAGGAACAACCATGATGCGGACTTCTCTACCAGCCTGAATAGCAAAAGATTTTTCGACACCCTTGAACGAATTCGTGATGTCTTCCAACTGTTTTAATCTGTTGGTATATGTTTCGAGTGTTTCTCTTCTTGCACCCGGTCTTGCTGCGGAAATTGCATCCGCTGCCTGAACGATACATGCAATCAAAGACTGGGGCTCTACATCCCCGTGATGTGATTCTACTGTGTTGATCACAATCTGAGATTCTTTGTACTTTTTGCAGAGATCTGCACCGATCTGAATGTGAGATCCTTCTACCTCATGGTCGATGGATTTACCGATATCATGAAGCAGTCCGGCACGTTTTGCCATGCGGACATCGCATCCTACCTCTCCTGCGAGGAGACCGGAAAGCTGTGCTACCTCGATCGAATGCTTTAATGCATTCTGTCCGTAGCTGGAACGGAATTTCATTCTTCCAAGGAGACGGATCAGCTCCGGATGAAGTCCGTGTACACCGACTTCCAGTGCGGCTGCCTCGCCTTCCTCGCGAATATTCTGTTCTACTTCTTTGCGGGCCTTTTCTACCATCTCTTCGATGCGGGCCGGATGGATTCTTCCGTCTACGATCAGTTTTTCCAGAGCAATTCTTGCCACCTCGCGGCGGATCGGATCGAATGAGGAAAGAACGACTGCTTCCGGTGTATCGTCGATGATCAGATCTACACCTGTCATGGTTTCGAGGGTACGGATGTTTCGTCCTTCACGGCCGATGATACGGCCTTTCATCTCATCGCTTGGAAGCTGTACAACAGAAATTGTACTTTCGGATACATGGTCAACGGCACATTTCTGAATCGCTGTTACCACATACTCTTTTGCCTTGCGGCCTGCTTCTTCTTTCGCTCTGCTCTCCAGCTCTTTGTAAAGCTTTGCTGTGTCGATTTTTACTTCGTCTTCCACAGATTTTAACAGATACTCTTTTGCTTCCTCGGAGGTAAAACCGGAAATTCTTTCCAGTTCCTGTACTCCTTTTTCGTGTAGACCGTCTACTTCCTTTTCTTTCTTTCTGACGCTTGCCTCTTTTGCTGCAATTTCGTTTTCACGACGCTCCAATACGTCCGCTTTTTTATCTACAGATTCTTCTTTCGATAAAACGCGCTTCTCATATTTCTGCAGTTCCGCTCTGCGCTCTCGGGTCTCTTTTTCTACTTCATTCTTCGTACGAAGAGACTCCTCCTTCGCCTCCAGCAGGGCTTCCCGTTTCTTAGTTTCGGCAGTTTTCAGTGCTTCATCTATGATGTTTCTCGCCTTTTCTTCCGCTGTGCCAATTTTCTCAACATCCTGCTTGATTTTATTGTCCACAGCAATTTTCCTGGTAACAGGAACCGCAATAAGCAGCGTGACTACTACAGCAATGAATACCAGCAGAATTGTAATACCTGTACCCATTACCGGAGCACCTCCTTATTTAGTTTTCATTGCACATTTACAACACTACAATTTTATACTGTTTTCACAAATTTGTCAATGTTTTAAAAATATTCATGTAATTTATTGCACATAATTTCGCGGCATGTGGCGGAATCGCCGGGAATATTCAGGATTCTTCGTCAGCGGAATCTTGGTATTCTTCCAGTGCCCGACGGATTTCGGAACTGCCGAATCCTTTCCGCGTCAGAAAACCGGCGGCACGGCGGTACTCTTTTTCATCCAGCCGGTGCGGCGTGCCGAGCTTTGCGAAGGCGGCACTTTTTGCAAGTTCATACTCATCGCGGGCATCCTCCTGCTCTTCCAGGACGGATTCCACCAGTTCCCGGTCCACGCCTTTCTGTGCCAGCGCATAGAGGACTGCCTTTTTCCCTTTTTTCGCACCGCTGCCCGCAAGATACTGCTCCACGTATGCGCGGTCGTCGATATAGTGAAAGCTCTCCACGTACGAGACAGCCTCTTCAATGGCTCTCTCGGGATAGCCGTCTTTTCGTAACTTATCTTCCAGCTCTTTTTTCGTCCGCATCTGTCTGAGCAGCAGATACATCGCGCGGTGTTTGGCCCTTTTAGTCAGCACTTCCCCTGCCAGCTTTTCGTAAACCTCATCGGGAAGCTCCTCCTGCTCTTTGATGCGGGAAGCGCGGATTTCCCCGTTATAAAGAACCAGATCCTCTCCGTCATCGAAGAGGATCCGTGATTTCTTTTTATTCAGAGGACGAATCTCTGTCACAAACATTTATTCGTCGTCTCCTTCGGTTTCCGGAACTGCTGCTGTTTCTTCTGTGCCTTCCGGCGCTTCTTCCTTGATCAGGCCGTAAGCCACGCGCACTTTGTGCTCGATCTCATCCATGATTTCCGGATGCTCGCGCAGGTATGCTTTCGCATTTTCGCGTCCCTGGCCGATCTTGTCACCGCCGTATGCGAACCATGCGCCGCTCTTCTGTACGATGCCGACGGAAGCTGCCAGATCCAGAACGTCTCCTTCTTTGGAGATTCCTTTTCCGAACATGATATCAAATTCTGCCTCGCGGAACGGCGGAGCTACTTTGTTTTTCACGACTTTGATTCTGGTACGGTTTCCGACCATCTCTCCGCCCTGCTTTAAGGCTTCAATTCTTCTGACATCGAGACGGATGGAAGAATAGAATTTCAGTGCACGGCCGCCGGTTGTGGTCTCCGGATTTCCGAACATGACACCGACTTTTTCACGCAGCTGGTTGATAAAGATAACAATACAATTGGATTTGCTGATCGCTGCAGTCAGTTTCCGGAGTGCCTGAGACATCAGACGCGCCTGCAGTCCGACGTGGGAATCTCCCATGTCGCCGTCGATCTCGGCTTTTGGAACGAGGGCTGCAACAGAGTCCACGATGATGATGTCTACCGCACCGGAACGGACCATCGTCTCGGTGATCTCAAGTGCCTGCTCGCCGTTGTCCGGCTGTGAGATATAAAGGTTTTCAATATCAACACCGATGTTTTTGGCATAGGCCGGATCGAGCGCATGCTCTGCATCGATGAAGCCGGCGATTCCGCCGCGTTTCTGTACTTCGGCTACCATGTGGAGCGCTACGGTTGTTTTACCGGAAGACTCCGGTCCATATACCTCGATGATTCTTCCCTTCGGCACACCGCCAAGGCCGAGTGCGATATCCAGGCTTAAAGAGCCGGTCGGGATGGTTTCCACGTTCATGTTTGCTGCGGAATCTCCGAGCTTCATGACAGCTCCTTTTCCGTACTGTTTTTCAATCTGTCCAAGTGCGGCATCGAGTGCACGCAGTTTATCTTCGTTATTATTTCCCATACTGAATATTCTCCTTACCATGCGAACGTTCGTTCGCTTCTGTATACATACTATTACAAATCTGCTTTGTTGTCAACTGTTTTTCTTGTGTCTTTTTTCAGCCCCCAAATCCTCTGCACCGGAGTTGCTTCGAATATATCCTTATGCACAAGTGTAGCATATTCCACTCTCCTGCCGCAACCCAAAAATACTGCAAAAAAATCCCGAAACGGCTTTTCTTTCCTCTTCTGCCATTTCGGGATTTTTTTCTTATTTTTCAGAATGCAGACCAGCTTATCCGATCAGCCAGTTGTACATTTCCTCGTACTGTTTTGCGGAATTCGCCCAGGAGAAATCCTGTGCCATTGCGCGGTCGATCATCTTGTTCCACTCGCGTTTTTTGTCGTAATAGATGCGCTCTGCGTACCGCACGGTACCCATCATCTCATGCGCATTGTAGTTTGTGAAGCTGAATCCAGTTCCTGTTCCCTCGTACTCATTGTACGGCTCTACGGTGTCTTTGAGGCCGCCGGTCTCGCGGACGATCGGAAGGGTTCCGTAGCGGAGGCTCATGAGCTGGGAGAGTCCGCATGGCTCAAACAGGGACGGCATCAGGAAGGCATCGCAGGATGCATAGATCTTGTGTGACATTGCATCAGAATAGTAGATGTTTGCCGAAACCTTCTTGTCGTATTTCCATGCGAAGTGGCGGAACATGTTCTCGTAGCGCTCCTCGCCGGTTCCAAGGATCACAAACTGTACGGCATCCTGGCACATCTCATCCATCATATAGCTGATGAGGTCGAAGCCCTTCTGATCGGTCAGCCGGGATACGATACCGATCATCATCGTCTTCGGATTGACCTCGAGTCCTAACTCCTCCTGCAGTGCCAGTTTATTTTTCACTTTCTCTTTACGGAAGTTCTTTACATTGAAATTCTTTGCAATCTGAGCGTCTGTCTCCGGGTTCCACTCATTGTAGTCGAGTCCGTTTACAATACCGCGCAGATCGTTTGCTCTTGCACACATCAGACCGTCGAGTCCTTCGCCATAGAACGGGGTCTGAATCTCCTGCGCGTATGTATTGCTGACGGTGGTGATCGCATCTGCGTAAACCAGACCGCCCTTCAAGTAGCTGGCATCGTGTTTGAACTCCAGCTTATCCGGTGTGAAGTAGTAGTCGGAAAGGCCGGTAATGCTCTGAATCGTCTTGCGGTCCCAGATGCCCTGGAATTTCAGGTTGTGGATCGTCATGACGGTTTTGATTCCCCGATAGAATTCATCTGCCTGGAAACGCTCGTGCAGGTAAACCGGAACGAGACCGGTCTGCCAGTCGTGGCAGTGGATGAGATCCGGGCGGAAGCCGATGGTCGGTAAAATGGAAAGCGCTGCTTTGCTGAAGTAAGCAAATTTTTCCAGATCCCACGGCATGCCCGCATATGGAGTGCTTCCTCCGAAATGCTCCTCGTTGTCGATAAAGTAGAATTTGATGCCTTCATATTCCATCTCGAAAATGCCGACATACTGCTGTCTCCAGTTCAGATCCATGTAGAAGTTTGTCACATACCGCATCTGATTTTTAAACTGTTCTTTGATTCCTGCGTATTTTGGAATCACCACGCGCACATCAAAATACTCTTTCGGGAAGTACTTCGGCAGAGAACCTACTACATCCGCCAGACCGCCTGTTTTGATGAACGGTACACACTCTGAAGCCACGAACAAAATATTTTTCATGAAAAGAATCCTCCTGTAATTTCATGCTGATTATCGCATCTTTGTTTTTCTGTAATTCCTTCCTTTTTGTCACGATCCTATGAAACGCGAAAGGATAATCAACGTCCTGTCTGTATTATACCGTACTTTGTCCAGAAAAAAAAGTCTAAACTTCTGTAATTTCTCCGTTTGTTCGGATTTTTTTGTTACTTTTTACTGATTTTTCAGTTCAAGACGTATTTTATCTGCAATTAATGCAATAAATTCAGAATTTGTCGGTTTACCCTTGCGGTTGTTCACGGTATAGCCGAACAGCTCGTCGATTGTGTCCATTTTGCCGCGGCTCCAGGCCACTTCAATCGCATGGCGGATGGCACGCTCGACACGACTTGACGTTGTCTGGTGGCGTTTCGCGATGGTCGGATAGAGAATCTTGGTAATGGAATTGAGCATTTCCGTGTCCTCTACGGAAAGCAGAATCGCATCGCGCAGGTACTGGTATCCTTTGATATGGGCAGGAACGCCGATCTCGTGGATCATATTTGTCACATCGATTTCCAGACTGTTTTCCGGCGGACAGATCGGCTCTTTTCCGGGGTTTGTAAAATTTCTTGGATGGTATCTTCTTACTGCTGTCATTCCTTTTGTTGCTTTGATCCGGTTCAGAAGAGTTTCGTTGTCGAACGGTTTTAAGACGTAATAGTAAGCGCCGAGCCGGAACGCATCTTCGGTGATCCTCTCCTCTCCTACGGCGGAGACAACGATAAAGGCAGGTCTTTTTTTCAGATTTTTATCCTCATTGACTTTCTCCATTACAGTCAGACCATCCATCTTCGGCATGAAAATGTCAAGCAGTACGACGTCCGGTTCTTTGTCGCGGATGATACTGTAGATATCATTTCCGTTTCCGGTCTGCCCGATCAGTTCAAGCGTGTCATCCTGTTTTATGACGTTCCCAAGCATTTCCTGCATGCGTTCGTTATCATCCGCGATGGCAATGTTGATCTTTTCCATAAAGCTCTCCTTTGCAAAAACTCATAGTCTTTCCGGAATTTCACTGCATCCGTTTTCTTCTGAACTTTTTCCAATCACACAGACATTATAATTTTATTTTTTCGCATTTTCAATATATTTCCCGTAAATTTTTGAAAATTCGATCGACATTTTCCGTAAAAATTCGGAAGTTTGTAACAATTTCAACCAAATTAACGCATATTTTTTCAGTTCCGTGCAAGCATATTTTCCGCAAAGACACCGTAGCCTTTTTCTGGATGGTTTACGAAAACATGGGTAATGGCGCCGATCAGCCTTCCGTTCTGGAGCACCGGCGAGCCGGAATTTCCCTGTACGATGCCGCCGGTTTTCTGTAGCAGCCGTTGATCGGTAATTTCGAGCACAAAATTTTTGTTCGTATTCTCGCTTCCAAGATCGATTTCCGTAATCTCCGCCTCATACTCTTCTACCGTATTGTCCACGCACATCCGCACGGTGGCCGGGCCCGTCTCGATCTCCTGCCGGTAGGCAATTTCCGTCACGGTAAGCGGCAGTGCACTGCTTTTTTCCCTGTCCAGAACGCCGTGGATACCGTAGATGGTATTCTCCGCCACTAACCCGATACGGTTCTTTTCTTCGTAATGGATCACGCCCTGCAGTTCACCCGGTACACCCGCTTTTCCCGGGATCACAGACAGAATCTGTGTCAGATACAGTTCTCCGCCGTTCAATTGGAGCATTTTTCCGGTATCGACATCACTGATTCCATGGCCGAGCGCTGCAAAGGTTCCGTCCGGTTCCACGAAAGTCAGTGTTCCGATTCCCTGCATATTGTCGCGGACCCAGGCCCCGAGGCGGCAGGTGCCGTCCTGGCTTTTCTGCGGTGTCACCTGCACCTCGATCGTTTCCCCGTCCCGAAGCAGGGAAAGACACACCGGAGAACCGTTTGATACTTTTACTGCATCAATCAGCTCCTGCTTGCTGCGGATGCTCTGTCCGTTTACTTTTGTGATATAGTCGCCTTCCCGCAGAATATTTTCTGACGGACGGCTGACGGTTCCGTCGGACGAACGGATTTCGGCTGTACGGATCACCATCACACCGTCGGTCTCCATATAGATACCGACCGGCGCGCCGCAGACGGCAACTTTCGGCCGTTCTTCCTGGATCACACGGATCTTTTTCAGCGGGATCCCGGCGGCGGAACATTCTACAACCGTTTCTCCCGTTTCTCCGAATTCGGTTTTTTCTGCTTCCTTCGTATCTTCCGAAATCGTCAGAAGCGGATGTTTCGTGAGCGGCTGAAACGGGCTTTCGCTGTTCTCATCCACATACATCGTATCCGGCAGGGATTCGCGCATGGCATCGTAGCCAAGAAGAACAGCGAGGATCAGAAACAGCGCCGCCAGCGCAAGCAGGACTCTTCGGTATTTTTGTTTTCTCGTCATTTGCATTCCCATCCTTTCCGCCGCAGGGCAGAACTGCGGCATTTCTTTTGTTTTCGCGGCGGTCGTCAAGTTCTCGTGCAGGCACGGACTTTGACTCGCCGCCCGCGAAAAAGAGGGAAACCACGCTTTGTTTCGTGATTTCCCTCTTAGTATGCGGACTTCTCTTTATTTGAGTCTTGCAGATTTTTGTACCTGTGCCAATTCCTTCATCTCGCTGGCATTTGCCAGAACAGAATCCGTAATTTTCGCGCCGCCGAGCATTCTTGCCAGTTCTCTGACAGAATCTTCCTCGGATAATGGATGGATCGATGTGACGGTCTCGTTTTCTTCGACGTTTTTTTCGATTTCAAAATGAGAATCTGCCATCGCTGCGATCTGCGGCAGATGGGTGATGCAGATGACCTGATGGCGCTGCCCGATCTGTGCCATTTTTTCGGAAACTTTCTGCGCCGTCCTTCCGCTGATTCCGGTGTCGATTTCATCGAAAATCAGGGTTTCTGTCTCGTCGCGGTCGGCAAGAATCGTCTTGATTGCAAGCATGATTCGCGACAGTTCACCGCCGGAAACAACTTTCGCCAGCGGACGGATCGCTTCGCCCGGGTTTGTGGAGATTAAGAACTCCACAGCATCGGTTCCGTTTTCGGTGTAGCTTTTTGTCTTTTCAAATGAAATTTCAAATGCGACATGCAGGAAATTCAGGTCGCGCAGACCTTCGATAATCTGTGTTTCGAGCCGTTTTGCATAGTTTCTGCGGATTTTGGACAGATTATGTGCGGCCGCATCCAGTTTCTGCTCCGTTTTCTGTAACTGCTCCTGCAGTGCGGCACGGCAGCTCTCAAAGTTTTCCAGTTTTTCCAGTTTTTTCTGCTGTTCTTCGCGATATGCGGTGATCTCTTCCATCGTCTTTCCATACTTTGCTTTCAGGCGGTTGATCTCATCGAGCCGCTTTTCCGTCTCGTAATACTCTTCTTCGGAAAAGGTCAGTTCGGAAAGATATGCGGAAATTTCGCGGTTGAAATCATTCAGCAGTCCGTCAATATCGGAAAGGGTCTGCGACGGACCGGAAAGTGCATCGTCGTACACCGCGGCCTGCTGCAGCTCCCGGATTGCGCGGCCGACCTGCTCCCCGGCGCTGTTCTCTGCACCGTAGCCGGTGATCGCATATACCGTCTGCAGAGATTCCGCGATCTTTTTCGCATGGCCCATTTTCCGGTACGCAGTTTCCAACGCTTCGTCCTCGCCCTCTTTTAGCTCTGCCTGATCAATCTCGTTGATTTCAAACGTAAGAAATGCTGCCTCCCGCTTTCTTGCCTCCTCGTCGAGCTCGTACGCCGAGAGCTCCTTTCGGACATTCTTCCACTCCTGGTACAGCGCCCGGACCTCTCCTTTTGCCGTGGCCGCCTCGGTTCCCGCAAACGCGTCAAGAATCGCGATCTGCCGGTCCGGATAGAGCAGCGACTGGTGCTCATGCTGGCCGTGGATGTCGAGTAGCAGGGACGCAAGGACTTTTACCTGCGAGATATTGCATGCCTCGCCGTTGATGCGGCAGACGCTGCGGGATCCGGTGATCTTTCTGGAAATAATCACCTGTCCCTCCTCCGCCTCGAGATCCATCTCTTTTAACAGCTCCAGCACATGCGGATTTTCGGTTTCAAAGACCAGTTCCACCAGCGCGCTTGTCTCTCCCGTCCGGATCATCTCGCGGGATATCTTCTTTCCAAGCGCCGCGTTGATCGAACCGATCAAGATGGATTTTCCGGCTCCGGTTTCTCCGGTCAGTATATTCAGGCCCGGACCGAACTCCACTTCCGCTTCGTCGATCAGGGCCAGATTTTTTACGTGTAAGTTTGTGAGCATTCTTTTCCTCCGGTGTCACACCTGCTGTCATCTTTTTGTCTCTTTTTGCAGAGACGTGCGTTCTTTAGAACTCTTCGCCCGTCTCCTCCATGCCGTCCACCATTTTTTTCAGTCGTTCTGCCGCCACAAGCGCCGCATCATCGTCTCTTGCCACGCAGAGAATCGTATCGTCTCCGCCGATGCAGCCGACAATTTCATTCCAGTTCATCTCATCGAAAGCCGCTGCCGCCGCCATCGCCATTCCAGACACGGTTTTGATGACCAGAATATTCTTGGCAAGATCAACGGAAATATACGCGTCTTTTAACACGCGCGCATAGCGGCTCCCAACCTCGGACGGTGCGTTCTGCAGAACCGCATAGCGGCTTCCGCCGTTCTCTTTTGGTACTTTTGTGAGCTTCAGCTGGCGGATATCCCTCGAAATCGTCGCCTGCGTTACGGCAAAGCCGCTCTCCTCCAGCTTCTTTGCCAGCTCCTCCTGTGTTTCAATGTCATATTGGTTAATTAATTTGATAATCTGTGCATGTCTCGCGATTTTCATTTCAATATCCTTCCCCAGTAACTATATCTTAAATGTTTGCCATTTTCTTTCTTAATGTCTCCAGAAAACTGATGTTGCTGATCTTCACAATCAGAGTATCCCGTCTGGCCTTTTTGATCACGATCCGGTCGCCGGTTTTCATCGGAACGCGGGTGTCGCCGTCAAAATAGGCCATGCCCTGTTCAATGCCGCCGTCTCTCGAAGGCCCGAGCTCCACCTCGATCACATCCTCTGCCGGAAAGACAATGCTTCTCGTATTCAGGGTGTGCGGGGCAAGCGGTGTCATCAGCATCAGGCTGGCTGACGGTGAGATGATCGGGCCGCCCGCGGAGAGGCTGTAGCCGGTCGAACCGGTCGGCGTTGCGACGATGATGCCATCGGCGCTGTAGGAATTTAAAAACTCCCCGTTGACGTAATTGTCGAACCGGACGACACGCAGGTTTCCCTCACGGGTGATCGTAATGTCGTTGAGTGCCGTGTCCTCCGCAATCAGCTTTCCGTCCCGGTAAATCGATCCGCAGAGCATCATGCGGTGCTCAATCGTATACTCATCCGCCATCAGATGATCCAGCGCCGGATAAAGCGTGTCACGGTCGATTTCCGCAAGATAGCCGAGCGTTCCCAGATTGATGCCGAGCAGTGGAATCTGTAAATCCACCACGTCGCCTGCTGCCTGCAGAAGCGTGCCGTCACCACCGAGCACCAGAATGCCGTCGATATCTGACGGAACCTTCGCCGGATCCGTATAATGGTATTTTTCCCCTTTTTCGCTGTTATCGCAGAGAAGACACGTTTTTCCGCGCTCCTCCAGATATTGCCTGATCTGGTCTGTCACGGTAAGGTCCGGGTCTTTTGCTCTGTTTGTGATCAGGTAAAATCGCTCCATATCATGCTCCTTAACCCTTTTATTTATCCAGTGTATCGTGTGCGCTCTTTACAACGGCGTCTACATCGACATTGGTCTCTTCCTCTGTCACGCCGTCCGGCAGCCGGACAAGGTGAACGAGATACTCGATATTTCCCTCCGGTCCTTTGATCGGAGAAAATTCCAGATGGCGCACGCCGAAGGAAATGCTTTTCGCATAGGAAATGACCATCTCAATGACTTCTTTGTGTACAGCCGGATCACGGACAACACCTTTTTTGCCGACTTTTTCGCGTCCTGCCTCAAACTGCGGCTTGATCAGAGCTGCAATTTCGCCGTTCTCTTCCATCAGATTTCGGACCGGAAGCAGCACCTTGGTCAGGGAGATAAACGATACGTCGATCGATACGAAGGACGGTCTCTCCTCGATATCCTCCGTCACGACGTAACGGATGTTCGTGCGCTCCATACAGACAACGCGCGGATCGTTCCGCAGCTTCCAGTCGAGCTGGCCGTGGCCGACATCCACGGAATATACCTTGACGGCGCCGTTCTGCAGCATACAGTCAGTAAAGCCGCCGGTGGATGCTCCGACATCCATGCAGACCTTTCCATCCAGGGTAAGGTTAAAGTTTTTCATTGCTTTCTCTAATTTTAAGCCGCCGCGGCTCACATACGGCAGTGGTTTTCCTTTTAAGACAATCTCCACTTCTTCCGGGAACATGGAACCGGCTTTGTCCTCCCGCTCATTGTCCACCAGAACTTCTCCTGCCATAATCATGGCTTTCGCTTTTTCCCGCGATGTGGCAAGGCCCCGTTCTACCAGTAATACATCTAATCGTTTTTTCATCTTTCTTCCTGCCCCCGTTTTCTGTAGTATTCCTCAATTCTGCCGCAGATATCTTCCGGCGTAAAGCCGACCTGTTTCATCTGGTATGATACACTTCCGTGCGGAATAAAGCGGTCCGGCAGTGCAATGATCTCCACGCCAAACGGAAGGTCTTCTTCCTCGGCAAAAGCAAGGACGCGCTCTCCAAAGCCGCCGTCTTTTACATTTTCCTCGAGTGTTACGACAAGCTCATACGTATCGGCAAAGCTTCGAAGAAGTTCTTCATCGATTGGTTTGACGAACCGCGCATTCACAAGCGCCGCATCCATATCCATCCGCTCTTTTAACTGTTTCTGCACTTCTTCTGCCATTTTTACCATACTGCCGACGGCAAGAAGTGCAACACGGCTTCCCTCATGGATCACTTCTGATTTTCCGAGGCAGATGGGCGCACGGAACTCTTTTAATCCCGTATACGCTTCCCCTCTCGGGTAGCGCACCGCGATCGGGCCGTCGTAATCGACCGCAAATTTGATCATATCCGAAAGCTCCCAGAGGTTCTTCGGTGCAAGAATTGTCATATTCGGCATCGAACCCAGATAGGAAAGGTCGAAAATGCCGTGGTGTGTCTCCCCGTCGTAGCCCACAAGACCGGCGCGGTCAATCGCAAAGACGACATGGAGATTCTGCATACAGACGTCATGCATGATCTGATCGTACGCCCGCTGCAGGAATGAAGAATAAATCGCAACGACAGGCGTAATGCCGCCGAGTGACAGTGCCGCTGCAAATGTCACCGCGTGCTCTTCTGCGATTCCCACATCGAAACAGCGGTCCGGGAACATGTTGGAGAAGCGTTTCAGTCCGACACCGGTCATCATCGCCGCCGTGACTGCCGCAACATCCTTTCTTCGATCTCCCATTTTCCGCATGACTGTGGAAAAGACATCCGTGTACGTCGGATTGGATTTTCCAACCGGCAATCCTGTTTTCACATCGAACGGACCCGCACCGTGGAATCTTGCCGGGTGGCGCATCGCCGGCTCATAGCCGCGGCCCTTCTGTGTCAGGACATGCACCAGAATCGGTCCTTCAAACCGTTTTGCTTCCTGGAAGGTCTTGATCAGCTGCGGAATGTTGTGGCCGTCCACAGGACCTAAATACGTAAGTCCCATATCCTCAAACAGCATGCCCGGAATGATGATCTGTTTGATGCTGCTTTTCGTCTTCCGCATCGCATCCACCATGCCAGGTCCGATGCCCGGAATGCGGTTCAATGCCTTTGTGACGTCCATCTTGAAATCCGTGTACGCCGATGCCGTCCGAAGGCCGGACAGGTACGATGACATACCGCCGACATTCTCGGTGATCGACATTTCGTTGTCATTTAAAACGATAATAAAATTCGATTTCAGGCTGGCCGCATTGTTCAGCGCCTCGTACGCCATGCCGCCGGTCAGCGCACCATCTCCGATGATCGAAACAACGGAATAATTTTCTTTTTTCAGTTCCCGTGCACGCACATAGCCGACGCCTGCAGAAATCGAGGTCGAGCTGTGGCCGGTGTCGAATACATCGCAGTCACTCTCGCTCCGCTTCGGGAATCCGCTGATGCCGCCTTCCCGGCGCAGCGTTTCAAACCCGTCTTTCCGCCCGGTCAGAATCTTGTGCGTGTAGGACTGGTGTCCCACATCCCAGATCAGCTTGTCTTTTGGAAGATCGAAGACGCGGTGCATCGCAATCGTCAGTTCCACGACACCAAGATTGGACGCCAGATGGCCGCCGGTTTTACTCAAAGACTCGATAATAAATTCCCGGATTTCCTCTGCAAGCGCCGGAAGCTGGTCCGCCGGAATCTTCTTAATATCGTTTGGTTTCTGTATTTTTTCTAACATGAAATCATCCCTTACTTTTTTCTGGAAGTCAGAGATTCAAACAGCTCTTCCAGAAATATTTTATCTCCCGGACAGGACAGATTTTTCAGTTCGTCTACGGCCTCTTTCGTGAGCCGTTTTACCTCCTGCTCCGCCCCGTCTGTGCCAAACAGCGTCACATACGTTGTTTTTTCATTCTTTTCATCACTGAAAACCGGCTTTCCAAGCTCCTCCATCGTGGATGTGACATCCAGGATGTCGTCCCGGATCTGGAACGCGATTCCGACTTTGGAGGCAATCCGGCAGAGCGCGTCAAGATCATCGTCGTTTGCTCCTGCAAGTGCCGCACCTGCCATCATGGCAGCCTCTAAAAGCGCCGAAGTCTTGTTCTCGTAAATGTAGTCCAGCATCTCACGGTCGATGGCGAAATGGCCGGCTTTTTCATTCATCACGTCAACACTCTGACCGCCCAACATGCCGGAAATTCCGGTTTTCTGACAGAGAATGCCAAAAGCACGCACTACGCGGTCGGTGTGCTCCTCCAGTGGAAAGGCTTTCCAGGCTGTCTCGTATGCATAGTTTAAAAGGGCGTCTCCTGCCAGCACGCCGACGGCCTCCCCGAAGACGACATGGGTCGTTTTTCTGCCGCGGCGGTAATCATCGTTGTCGATCGCAGGGAGATCATCGTGGATCAGGGAATGGGTGTGAATCATCTCCATGGCTGCCATAAATGGTTTTACAGCCTCCCCGGTTCCGCCGAACAGACGGAAACTCTCCTGCAAAAGCAGCGGACGAAGCCTCTTTCCGCCCGCTGTCATACTGTAATTCATGGCTTTTGCCAGTTTCTTTGCAAAGCCTTCCTCTTTCGGCAGGTAAGCGGCAATGATACTTTCCGCTTCCCGCGTTTTTTCTTCGAGTACCGCTTTAAAATTCTCTGAATGTTCCATCCTCATTCATCTGGAGCATTTTTTTCTCGACGCGGTCAATTTTCTGACTGCATTCGTTCAAAAGCTCCATTCCCTCCTTGTATAAACGAAAGGAGTCTTCCAGGCTGACATCGCTGCTCTCCAGCGTTTCGAGCATCTGATCCAGTTTTCCAAATGCTGCTTCCAGTGTCTCACCGGAAGGGGTTCCTTCTTCTTTTCTCTCTTCTGCTTCCATATTTCCCATGTTTTCTCGATTCTCTGCTTTTTCACGATTGTTCCATCCAGGATACGGCCGATGTCTTCTCTGCGCGCGCTGTGATCTTTCCGTCTGATACACAGATTTCGAGCAGATCACCTTCTTTGACATCCTGCACCGAAGTGATGGCTTTTCCTTCTTTTTCCACGTAGGAATAGCCCTGGTTCAGCTTGTCCAGCGGGGACAGACCCTTCATCGCCTGAATGTAAAGGGCAAGGCGGTGGCGCGCTTCTTTGAGCTTTTCTTCCATCGCATCTGTATACCGACGCTCCAGCTCGGCGTGGCGTGCTCTCTGGTCACGGATCTTATTTTCCGGTCCGAGATACTTCCACTTTGTCTCGTACTGCAGAAGGCGGCTTCTCGCTCTCTGCGTCTGGTTTGCCATCGCATGGTTCATGCGGCTTTTATAATTTTCCAGTGTGTTGAGTACCGCGCGGACATCAGCGACTGCCAGCTCCGCCGCTGCGGACGGGGTCGGGGCGCGCAGATCTGCCACGAAATCGATGATCGTTGTGTCGGTCTCATGGCCGACGGCGGAGATCACCGGCGTATGGCAGGAAAAAACGGCACGCGCTACTTTTTCCTCATTGAACGCCCAAAGATCCTCGATCGAACCGCCTCCGCGGCCCACGATCAGCACATCCAGATTCAGTACGTCCAGACGGCGTATGCCCTCCACGATGCTGTCCGCCGCTCCCTCTCCCTGCACCAGGGCCGGGTAGAGGATGATCTGGACAAAGGGATTCCGGCGGAGTGCAATGTTTTTGATATCCTGCACAGCAGCTCCCGTCGGTGCTGTGACAACGCCGATTTTCTTTACATACGCAGGAATCGGCTGCTTGTACTCCGGGGCAAACATGCCCATCTCTTCCAGTTCTGCTTTTAGGGCCAGATACTTTTCGTATAAAAGGCCGGCGCCCTCTTTTGTGATCTCTTTTGCATAGATCTGATACTTTCCGTCCCGCTCATAGACGCTGATGCTGCCGCCGACAATCACGTTATCGCCGTCCCGCATCGGGAAGGCAAGGCCGCGCCGCGAACCGGCGAACATGACACAGGAAATGGTTCCTTCCGCATCTTTTAAGGAAAAATAGATGTGGCCGGACGGATGGTATTTACAGTTGCTTACTTCTCCGCTGACGTAAATCCGGCGGAGCATATAGTCCTGGTCAAAGATGTTTTTGATGTATGAATTGACCTGGCCTACGGTGTAAACATTCTGATTTTTATTTCTCATCTTCTTCTCTTGCCAGTTTTCCAAGAATACCGTTGATAAAGGACGGAGACTGGTCTCTGCCGAAGCGTTTTGCCAGCTCAACGGCCTCGTTGATGGCTACACCGACCGGAACGTCCTCGTCGAATTTCATCTCGTAAACGGCAAGACGCAGGATCGCCAGGTCTACTTTTCCCATACGGGTCGTTTTCCAGCCCTCGGAAGTACGGTTCAGCATCTCGTCGATTTCCGGGATGTGCTCGGTCACATGATGGTATTTCTCTTCCATATAGGTCTGATCTTTTTCGCTTACGGTTACTTCTTCATCCTCGTCGTTGTCGTCAGAGTACGTAAAGTAAAGAGACATCTGCTGCGGCATCTCCTCTTTCTCCTGGAACTCTGCGGTATAGAGAAGTTTAAAAATATTTTCGCGAAGTTTGCTTCTGTTCATTGTCTGTTTTAATTCCTTCCTGTATAGTTAATTAACTATTTTTCTTCCATTTCATCTGGCTCTGAATAGTTAACAAGAACCGCGGGGTTGTAAGGGGTCGCCTTATTCCCTCGCGGTTCGTTGTTTTTTATTTCGTCTGTTCCATATTCACGCCTGCAATGGCTACATTGACATCGGAAACTTCCAGGCCTGTCATATTCTCGATCGCTGTTTTTACTTTTTCCTGTACGTTTTTGCAGGTTGCCGGAATCTCGTATCCATATTTGAGATTGAGGGCAAGATCCACGCAGACAACGCCGTCGAGTACATCAACTTTGACACCCTTGGAAAGATTTTTCATGCCAAGCTTGCTGACTAATTCGTTGGTAATATTTCCGGCCATGGAGGCTACCCCGTCCACTTCCGTTGCCGCAAGTCCTGCGATAATAGCTACCACCTCGTCTGCAATCTGCACGGTTCCGATTCCTTCGTCATCATATATCGTATAAGTGTTTCTTTTCTGAATTTTTGCCTCTGCCATCTTAAAGAACCTCCTCCTTGGCTGACTTTCCTTTATTATACCAAAAGTTTTCCGAAAATAAAAGTTTTTTTTATTCTTCTTCCTGTGCCGCGCACCACTCGCGTGCTGCCGGCGTGTTGGCAAGGCCGCCCTGGCCGGTTTCGCGCAGACTCGGATGCATCTGGTCGCCGACTTCCCGCATCGCATCGATCACCTGATCCGGCGGAATGCGGCTTATGATTCCCGCAAGTGCCATGTCCGCCGCAGAAAGTGCATTCACGGAACCGATCACATTCCGTTTGACGCACGGGACCTCGACAAGACCGCCGACCGGGTCACACACGAGACCGAGCAGGTTCTTTAATGCCATCGCTGCCGCATGCGTGATCTGGGACGGAGTGCCGCCGCCAAGTGCGGTCAGTGCGCCTGCCGCCATCGCGCTTGCTGTTCCGATTTCGGCCTGGCAGCCGCCGGAAGCGCCCGCAATGTAGGCCCGCGCCGCAACGACCTGGCCGATACCGGCTGCCGTGTAGAGCGCACGCACGATCTGCTCATCCGCTGTCCCCTTCTCTTTCTGGTAATTCACGAGCACAGCCGGAAGCACACCGCACGCTCCTGCGGTCGGTGCTGCAACGATCCGCTTCATGCAGGCGTTTGACTCACCCATCGCAAGTGCAGATGCCATAACTTTTCCGACAAACGGTCCGCAGAGCGTGTTCCCGCTCTCGACATACGCGCGCATCGTCTTTCCGGCGCCGCCCACAAGACCGCTTCTCGACTGCAGCGAACCGTCATAATTCCGTTCAGCGCCTTTCATGGCTTCCCACATGCCGCGCATCGTCTCAATGGACTCTTCGCGGCTTACATTTCTCTCATTCATATCGTCCAGAAGGATGACTTCATCAAACGGCAGGTCTTTTTCCTGGCACTCCCGGACAATTTCTTCCAGTGAATTATAAGACATCGTCCTCTTCTCCTTCCGTTACGTTGATGTATGTTACCTTTACAATGCCCTCAAGATGCTCCAGCCATTCCAGCGACTCTTTGGGAAGCGGCTGATCCATCTCCACGACCATGACGGCCGATCCGCCTCTCTTGTCGCGGTAGAGGGACATATTCGCAATGTTGACTGACTTATGTGCCAGCATCGACGTAACCTCGGCTACGTGGCCCGGCTGGTCCAGATTGTGGACGATCAGGGTCGGAATCTCGCAGCTGCAGTTGACATCCAGCCCGTCGAGGCGGTTGATCATGATACGGCCGCCGCCAAGGGAGCACGCCTGCACCTCGAGCGTCCGGCCGCTCTTTCCCTTTACTTCCAGAACGACGCTGTTCGGATGGGCACTCGTCAGATTGGCGATGCCGAATGAATAGGAAAGACTCATCTTCCGGGCAATTTCAAAGCTGTCCGGAATCCGCTCGTCATCCGGCCGCATGCCGAGAAGACCCGCGACGAGACCGCGGTCCGTTCCATGGCCCTTTCCCGTTGCGGCAAAGGAACCGTACATCAGTATTTTTGCTTCCACCGGCTGTTCCCCGAGAAGTTTCTGCGTCATCCATCCAATCCGCACTGCCCCCGCTGTGTGCGAACTCGACGGACCGACCATCACAGGGCCCAGAATATCGAATAAGTTCATTCCTTCTCCTTTTTAAGCGGCATCCCGCTCTTTTGTTCTTAGTTTTTGCTGAATTCGGTCAGCACAAGGTCTTTGTTTCGATCCTGTACCATGCCGACACTCCACGGATTGACAAAGAGAAGCAGCGGATTTCCCTTGAGGTCCATGACCTTCTTCATATCGGATGTACCCTGAATACGGTCCAGGTTGATCTCCTCTTTGTTTGCGATCCAGCGGATGTGCTCATACGGCAGGTTCTCCAGACGGATATCCACGTTGTACTCATTCTCCAGACGGTATTTTAAAACGTCAAACTGCAGGACGCCGACAACGCCGACGATGATCTCCTCCATGCCGCCTTTGTACTCCTGGAAAATCTGGATCGCACCTTCCTGTGCAATCTGGGAAATTCCCTTGACGAACTGTTTTCTCTTCATCGTATCGAGCTGGCGCACTCTTGCAAAATGCTCCGGCGCGAAGGTCGGAATTCCCTCGTATGCGAATTTTCTGCCCGGCATACAGATCGTATCTCCGATGGAGAAGATACCCGGGTCAAATACACCGATGATATCGCCGGCGTATGCTTCATCAACAATATGACGGTCACTCGCCATCATCTGCTGCGGCTGGGAAAGACGCATTTTCTTTCCTCCCTGCACATGGAAGACTTCCATTCCGGCGTCGAATTTGCCGGAGCAGATGCGCATGAATGCGATACGGTCACGGTGTGCTTTGTTCATGTTTGCCTGGATTTTAAAGACAAACGCAGAGAAATCCTCTTTGACCGGATCGATCACGCCGCAGTCTGCCGTACGCGGAAGCGGCGGCATCGTCATCGTGAGGAAGTGCTGCAGAAAAGTCTCCACACCAAAGTTGGTGAGCGCAGATCCGAAGAATACCGGGGAGAGCTCTCCCTTGCTGACAAGCTCCTGGTCAAACTCTGCACTTGCGCCGTCGAGCAGCTCGATCTCATCCATAAGCTGTTCTTTCTGGTCCTCATCGACCACATCGAGAAGATGCGGATCGTCGATATCAATTTCTTCCTCGATACCTTCCTTCGTTCCCTTCATTGTATCGGAGAAGGTAAGGACTTTCTTTTTGTCACGGTCGTAAACACCGCGGAATTTCTTTCCGGAACCGATCGGCCAGTTGATCGGGCAGGTTGCAATGCCGAGCTCTTTTTCGATCTCGTCGAGCAGCTCGAAGGTATCGTTCGCATCGCGGTCCATCTTGTTGATGAAGGTAAAGATCGGGATGTGGCGCATGACACAGACTTTAAACAGCTTTCTGGTCTGTGCCTCGACACCCTTCGATGCATCAATAACCATGACGGCGGAATCGGCTGCCATCAGGGTACGGTACGTATCCTCCGAGAAGTCCTGGTGTCCCGGGGTATCCAGAATGTTGATGCAGTAGCCGTCGTAATTGAACTGCAGAACGGAAGAGGTAACGGAAATACCACGCTCTTTCTCGATCTCCATCCAGTCGGATACGGCATGGCGCGCAGTCGCTTTTCCTTTTACGGAACCGGCGAGATTGATCGCTCCTCCGTACAGCAGGAATTTCTCAGTCAGTGTGGTTTTACCGGCATCCGGGTGGGAAATGATGGCAAAGGTACGCCGTCTTTCAATTTCTTTTGTATAATCAGGCACGGTTTTATCTCCTTTAGAATATAAAATCTTATTTACTATGTTTTCCATGTTTATGCTTTTTAGACATACTAATTTATTCTATTATATGCCACCATTCCTGTCAATCGTTATCTTGACAGTTCATTCATAATCGAAGCATAAATCTTCTGACTCCGGTTTTCCCAGTTGCTGCAGATCTTTTTGGCCGCCTCCTCGGACGGAACCGTCACGACAATCTCAAAAATAGTCGTCTTCCGCTCTCTTGCCTGACAGCGGACCTCGTAGTCATCTCCCGCGGTCTTGTAGTAATCGGCCACAACGGACGCTTTTTTCCGCAGTTCATAGGAGTGTTCCTTCATATAGCGGTCGATTTCCTCCCGGATTTCCGGAGAGATCTCGTTTTCGAAGAAGGAAAGCGTCTTGCTGCCCTCCTCAGTCATGTGGTAGTACGAGGTGTTGCGCACCTTCTCGATCTCGATCAGCTTTGTATCCTGCAGCTCGCTTAACGCCTCCTGGAGATGAAAGTAGTTCGTGTACTCTTTTTCCAGGATAAAATCCGAAATCTGTGTATTTGACAGCGGAAAATTCACATTCTGCAGCATGTAGAGAATAATCAGTTTGTATAACGTAAAGGATGATTCAATCACGGTGTGTTTCCTCCTTTTTCTTCGTCCAGAAGCTGTCCCTGATACGCATGTTCTTCTTTCATGCGATGATGCAGCTCATTTAAGACGGTGCGTTTTGCCTGGCTCCATGTTGGTGCAATCAGAAGATCCCCGGGGCCGTCTCCCGTCACACGGTGGATCACAAGATCGGGACGGAGGCGCCGCAGGCAGTCGATGACAAGGGTAAGATACGCCTCCTGCTCCAGCACCTCAAATTTTCCGGCCGCGTAGTCCGCCGCAAGATCCGTGTTTTTCAGCACATGAAGCAGCTGAAGCTTGATGCCGGAAATGGAAAGTCCATTCAGGTAATCCATTGTTGCAAAGACTTCTTCCTGTCCCTCCCCCGGCAGACCGAGGATCGTGTGGACAACCACGGGAATCCCCCGCCTGTGCAGCTCGTTTACTGCCTGTTCAAAACAGGAAAGCGGATAGCCCCTTCGGATATACTGTGCCGTTTTTTCATGCATCGTCTGCAGTCCCAGCTCCACCCAGACCGGTTTGATCCGGTTCAGCTCTTCTAACAGAGAAAGAACCTCTTCCCCTAAGCAGTCCGGTCTCGTTCCGATCGAAAGGACCACGACCTCCTCGTCCGAAATTGCCTCCCGGAAAATTTTTTCCAGATATTCCACCGGCGCGTACGTGTTCGTATACGCCTGGAAATAGGCGATGAACTTATGCACCGGCCGCTTTTGCTGCAGGAGAAATTTCTGCTCCCGGATCTGTTCCGGGATGGATTTGTTTCTGTCCCCGGCAAAATCACCGGAGCCGCCCGCACTGCAGAAAATGCAGCCCCGGTCACCGCAGGTGCCGTCCCGGTTCGGACACGTCATCCCGCCGTCGAGCGAGAGCTTGTACACTTTTTCCCCGAACGTCTTTTTCAGATAGGCGTCCAGCGAATAATACGGCTTTCCAAGCCAGTCTGTCATGATTTCTTCCCCTTTTATTCGATGTCTTTTCCAATTTTTTTGAAGTTTTCCCGGATCTTCTGCTCATAGCCGTTCGTTCCAAGATGAAGGAAACGGCTTCCTAAGATCTCGTCCGGCAGATACTGCTGCTCGACGTAGTGATTCGGGTAATCATGTGCATACTGATAGCCTTCACCGTGGCCGAGTTTGGCAGAACCTTTGTAATGGGCGTCCTGCAGATGCGGCGGAACCGACGTCCGCACACTTCCGACCGTCTTCATCGCCGCAAAGACTGCCTCGTACGAAGAATTACTCTTCGGTGCACAGGCAACATACGTGGCTGCCTCCGCCAGAATAATCTGCGCCTCCGGCATGCCGACGCGTTCCACGGCAAGGGACGCGGAAACTGCTACATTTAAGGCATTCGGATCGGCAAGGCCGACATCCTCCGCCGCGCAGATCATGATGCGGCGGGCGATAAACTTGATATCCTCCCCGGCATACAGCATTTTGGCCAGATAAAAGACCGCCGCATCCGGGTCAGAACCGCGCATGCTCTTGATAAATGCAGAGATCGTATCGTAATGCTGATCGCCCGTCTTGTCGTACCGCACGACGCGCTTCTGGATGCACTCCGATGCCGTTTCGAGATCGATATGGATTTTTCCGTCCGCCTGACGTTCCGTCGAGAGGACGCCCAGCTCGATTGCATTTAAGGCCGCTCTCGCGTCACCGCCTGCGATGTCGGCGAGGAACTCTTTTGCATCCGCATCGAGCACAACGTTGTACGTCCCGAGCCCCTTTACCGGGTCCGTCACCGCGCGCTCCAGCAGTTTTTCGATGTCCTCTTTTTCGAGCGGCTTTAATTCAAAGATAATGGAACGCGAAATCAGCGCCCCGTTGACCTCGAAATACGGGTTTTCCGTCGTCGCGCCAATCAGAACGAGTGTGCCGTCCTCCACAAACGGAAGCAGATAATCCTGTTGCCCCTTGTTGAAGCGGTGGATCTCGTCGACAAAAAGAATCGTCTTTTTGCCGTACATGCCGATCCGCTGCTGCGCTTCTTTTACGACTTCTTCCATATCCTTTTTGCCGGCTGTCGTGGCATTCAGCTGGGTAAACTCTGCGCTTGTCGTGTTGGCGATGACGCGGGCAAGCGTCGTTTTTCCCGTTCCCGGAGGGCCGTAGAAAATGACGGAGCCGAGTTTATCCGCCTTGATCGCACGGTACAACAGCTTTCCAGGGCCGATGATGTGCTCCTGTCCAACCACCTCGTCCAGCGTTGTCGGGCGCATGCGCGATGCGAGGGGGGACTCTTTTTCCATTGTGGTTTCTTTCATATAATCAAACAAATCCATGTATTTTTCACCCCATTTTTCTTTCTGCCATTTATCTTATCACATTTTGGCGGGTATCCTCAACCCCTTAATCTCGGATTCTCCGCAACTATGTTCGATGGAATCCGCGGAAGCTATTCTTCAATCAGCTCACGCACCGTCACAAACGTGTATCCCTCTTCTTTTAATTCTTTTACGATCCGCCGCAGCGCTTCCACCGTCGCGCGGTAGCCGTCATGCATGAGAATAATGCTGCCATCCTTCACATTCGGAAGCACCACGCTGCAGATCGACGCGGTGTTCTGGCTCTCCCAGTCGCGGGAATCCACATCCCAGAGTACCGGGATCATCGTCACTGCAAGGTCCAGCCCCTCTCTCCATTCCCCGAACGGCGGACGGATATAGACGGGATATTCCCCTGTGATCTCGTAGATTGCATTGCTTGTTTTCACGACCTCCTCCCTCGCTTCCTCTTCTGATACTTTCGTAAGCTGAACATGATGAAACGTATGATTTCCGATCAGATGGCCTTCCGCATGCATCCGGCGGACGATTTCTTCGTTTCCGGCAAGACACTGCCCCTGCAGAAAAAACGTTGCCGGAATTTCATTTTCTTTTAAAATTTCAAGCACCTCCGGCGTATAGCACGCATTCGGCCCGTCATCAAATGTCAGCGCCGCACGGCGGGGCACACTTTTTTCTGCTTCCGCCGCTGTCTCTTTCGCGCCTTCTCTTTCACACCGTGCCAGCTCTGCAAACAGAATAGCCGCCATTATCACAGCCAGAAGCGGCAGAGGAACGTGCCGCACTTTTCGGAATCTCCGCATGGTCTGCCCTTCGCACTTTCTTCTGCATTCTCTGTATTATATGAAAAACAGGAGAAAAGATGCCGCACCCGGCGGTTCTTTTCTCCTGTTTTTGTTCTTTATGTATCCTGCACCTGAAGAATATACGTACCGGACGCAGTATCCTGGTAAACGATATCTCCGATGGACTGCAGCAGCGATTCGTTCAGCGCATCGCCGTATTTCTCCTTTTCTTTGCTTCCCACAAAAATGTAGGTCACATGATACTGCTCCAGCAGGCGCAGCACTTCATTCGTATCGGTCGAGGTGTACATCTGTTTCACGTCCTCGGCGCGGACATTTAAGTCTGCGGGATCCCCTCTCCAGAGCCATTCATGGACATACCATCCAAGCACGGTCGGAAGACCGGTCATTGCGGAAACGCGCTCGTAATCGCTGTAGCTGTCGCCGTTCGCCTCAAGCACAACCGGCTGTCCTTTTATTGTTTCATCCAGCCAGCGGATGGCACCTGCGTCCTCGGAAAAGACATTTTCCAGATACGCTGTCGCATCGAGTCCGCGGTACTCGGACAGATCGAAAACATTTCCGAACCAGGAGTACACGCTCGTTCCAAAATAGCCGAAGGTCCATAAAAGCAGTACCAGCCCGATTCCGCCGAACACCTGCAGAATCCGCTCTTTTTTCCAGAGCAGGAACCGCGTGATGATGTAGCTCATGCAGATACCGAACAGGATAAATGCCTGATACGTCAGCTTGAACATCGTGTTGGAGCGCGCATACGATTCTTCGTAGATATCGCGCACATAGACGAGTTCCGGAATGATGATAAGGCCGATGGCACAGAGGCCTAAAATACCGATCACCATATCGCTCACCGCAATCTCTCTCCAGAAATTACAGAAGGCAGAAACTTTTTTTGGCTTTTCTGCCGTTTCTTTTTCGCCCGGCTCCGGTTTTTTCTCTCCCAGGATCAAGGCAACGGCCTGCTCTTCCACCTCTTCCTGCGTCTTTCCATCGGCAAGTACAATCTGTCCCTGCCGCTCCATGCCCGGAAGATGACAGTTTTTCCGCCATGCTAGCAGAACGGCTGCGATAAACAGCACAACGAGCACCGTCGGAAGGCCCCAGAGAATCGCCAGCTGATACAGTATCGAATGGTGCTTGGCAATGCCGACACCGGAAACCATCGTCTCAAACTTCATTGTAAACGGAAGGGCGACAACCGTTCCAATTGCAAAAACTTCTGCAGCCTGCAGGAGAACCGTTCCGATCGTCTCTTTCGCCCGCGCATGATACCGGTACAGCGCACCGTACAGCGCAAAGCCTGCAATCACGACGAAATAGATAACAAAATCCCAGTAGTTGGACCAGTGGAACACACCGATCAGAAAGCCCGCCGCGATGATCTGCGGCTGAAGCAGAACGTCTTTTAACGACCATTTCCACTCTTTTTCCGGATCACGGCAGGTATTTTTCACGTAGGAATATAAAAGGCCCAGCACCAGCAGGACGAACATGACATTCACCACATGGGCATGCAGGTCGCCGAGCACAAAGGAATACGATGGAAACTCATGAATCGTGCGGTCATTTTCCACAAGCGGGTCATACCCGATATAGCGGGTCGAACTCGGGAACCAGTAAGCCGATTCGTTCAGTCCCAGCCACTGTCGGATGCAGCCGTAAATCACATAGTGCATATTTCCGGCAAGGGAAACGGCGCCTCCCGAAAGAAGACCGCCAAGCACCGGTGCAATCTGGCTTTTATTGCCGCCCTCTTTCCGGATGCGGTGGCACGCACGCGACTCTGCCAGATGGTAGGTGATCGAAAACGGCAGAACAAACGCAAACGATGCCACCATCGTACGCGTCAGATGGTACGTCTGCTTTACATCCGTGAAGGTAATCTTCGTCAGAAATACGGCATAGAACTGGCCGCCGTAATAGTAGTTAATACCGCTTCCGCTGTACCAGAGATCCTCTGCCGGAACGGCGGTGCTGCGCATCATGGCCTTCATAAAACCATAATCCATGAATTTTTCGGTTCCGTGTGCCTCCGGGTGAAAGCCCGCAAGGTAGGTCCAGAGAAGGAAAAAGGCGAAAAACAACACTTCTTCCATCATCAGGAAGTCGATTTCCGGCGCATGGACGCGTACCTTAAAACATCCGAAAATCCAAGAAGCCAGGATCAGTACGCCGACTGTGATCAGGCAGACCGGTGCGGTAAACGGAACCAGTCCGAAGCTTCCAAGAGCAAATACAGCAAAACCGGAAACAACGATGCCAAGCACTTTAGAAAACATCCATCCTCGGTCATGAAACCGCGGAAACAGCGCTGCGGCAGCCGGATAAAATCCAATACCGAGCACCAGGGTCATAAGCCACCACTTCAGGAACGAAACGTTGTCCGTTCCAAGAAGCGGCGTTGTGGCCAGCACAAGCAACACCAGCAGAATGCCGGAAACTGTCGTCTTTTTGCTCATCTTTAATTATCTTCCTCTGTCATTGTGTAGACATGACGTTTTCTTGCCATCTCATCGCTTGCAAGATACTCGTCGTAGGTGGTCATCTTATCGATCAGCGCGCCGTTCGGAAGGATCTCCATGATACGGTTTGCTGTGGTCTGTACAAACTGATGGTCGTGGCAGGTGAACAGCAGCACGCCCGGGAATTTGATCAGACCGTTGTTCAGTGCAGTGATGGACTCCATATCCAGATGGTTGGTCGGCTCGTCAAGAACGAGAACGTTTGCACCGGAAATCATCATCTTGGAGAGCAGGCAGCGCACTTTCTCTCCTCCGGAAAGGACTCTGACACGTTTCACGCCGTCCTCACCGGCAAAAAGCATTCTTCCGAGGAATCCGCGGACATACGTTACGTCCTTGATCTCGGAATACTGGGTCAGCCAGTCTGCGATAGTCAGGTCGCAGTCGAATTCTGCGGTGTTGTCCTTCGGGAAGTAAGCCTGTGTGGTGGTTACGCCCCATTTGTAGTAACCGGAATCCGGCTCTTCTTCTCCGGTCAGAATCTTGAACAGCATGGTGATCGCCTGCTCGTTGCTTCCGACGAAAGCAACTTTATCTTCTCTTCCGAGGGTAAAGCTTAAGTTATCCAGGATTTTCACGCCGTCTACGGTTTTGGTCAGTCCCTCTACCTGCAGAACGTCGTTTCCGATCTCACGGTTCGGACGGAAATCGATGTAAGGATATTTCCGGCTGGATGGTTTGATATCGTCGAGCTGGATTTTCTCCAGGGCTTTCTTACGGGAAGTAGCCTGTTTACTCTTCGATGCGTTGGCGCTGAATCTAGAGATGAAATCCTGTAACTCTTTGATCTTCTCCTCTTTCTTCTTGTTCGCCTCTTTCATCTGTTTTACCAGCAGCTGGCTGGACTCAAACCAGAAGTCGTAGTTTCCGGCATAGAGCTGGATTTTTCCGTAATCTATATCTGCGATCTGGGTGCAGACTTTATTCAGGAAGTAACGGTCGTGGGATACGACGATAACGGTATTCTCGAAGTTGATCAGGAACTCCTCAAGCCACTCGATCGCATCGAGGTCCAAGTGGTTGGTCGGCTCGTCGAGAAGAAGGATGTCCGGGTTTCCGAACAGGGCTCTTGCAAGAAGAACTTTGACCTTCTGGCTGCCGGTCAGGTCCGCCATCTGTGCGTAGTGCAGTTCCGGCTCAATGCCAAGGCCGTTTAAGAGCTGCTCTGCATCGGTCTCTGCCTCCCAGCCGTTCATCTCTGCAAACTCACCCTCGAGCTCGCTCGCTTTGATACCGTCCTCATCGGTGAAGTCTTCTTTTGCGTACAGCGCCTCTTTCTCTTTCATGATCTCATAGAGACGGGCATTTCCCATGATAACGGTGTCGAGTACCGGATAGCTGTCGTATTTGAAGTGGTCCTGCTCGAGGAAGGAAAGACGCTGGCCCGGTGTGATGGTTACGTCTCCGTTTGTCGGTTCAAGCTGGCCGGACAGGATTTTCAGAAAGGTTGATTTTCCCGCTCCGTTGGCACCGATCATGCCGTAGCAGTTTCCCTCGGTGAATTTGATATTGACATCTTCAAACAACGCTTTTTTTCCGACACGAAGTGTCACATTATTTGCTGCAATCATACTTTTTAAAACCTCATTTTCTTATTCTTAATTGTAAACGTGAAGTTACCGCCGGGGTTTCCCGGTCATACGGAGTATAGTCTACCATAGGTTTCCGTTTTCTGGCAAGTAGGGAAAGCCCTTATTCCTCGTCTTTTTCACCGGAAATTGTAAAAAAGCTGTCATCCCGGTCTTTTTTGTCGATCAGTTCATTGTACTGCAGGCATTCATACTGCCGTTCGTACTCGAGATCCTCCTCCGGCGCATCGCTGTCGTTCCAGCGGTACCAGGTTCCGTCACTTGCTAAAAAGCCGAGGTGATTGAGCGCCGGCATCTTCTCGCGCAGGTCAAGCAGATACTCGTTGTACGGCGTCAGTTCCAGGCCGGTAAGGCTTAACGCATAGCTTGAGAGATAGTTTGTGCTGATCCAGACATTGCTCTCGGATTTCATGCTGTAGTTGGTCCAGATGAAGAACGGGGTTCCATAGAACTTCTCCTGATCCTCGACCGAAAGATTCTGATAGGCGTCTCCGGCAATCCATGTTTCAAACGCATCCGGCAGCTTCGGGGAATGATCGCCGAACATAATGATCATCGTCGGCTCGTCCACCTGCTGGAAATACCGGATCAGATAGGAAATTGCCTCATCGGAAAGCTTTAACAGGGAGAAATACTGATCGGCCTCATCACTGTCGTAGCCGTTGCAGTTGATATCCGCCTGGAAATAACGGTTCGTGTAGCCGCTGTGGTTCTGCATCGTCACATCAAAGAGGAAGAACGGGCTGCCCGGCTCCTTGTTCTCGTAGGTTTCCACGATCTTCTCATAGTTCGCCTGATCGCTGATCATGCCGCGGTACCGCTTGGCCGTATCGGAGAACTGATCAATCGAGATGAAATCATCAAAATCAAGGAAACGGTATGCCGTGCTCCGCTTCCAGTTTGTCGCCTTGTTCGGATGCATCGCAATTGCCTGATAACCCTGGTCTTTTAACGTCGTGACAAGGGAATACTGGCTGTGCGTAAAGTAGCTGACGTACGGCACCATGCCCGGGAACCGCTTGCAGGAGTTTCCGGTCAGGAACTCATACTCCGTTTTTGCTGTTCCGCCGCCCTTGGTACACGTCAGCGTGTGCCCTTTGATGATATTTTCGGTCAGCGAATCGAGGAACGGCATGTAGCTCTCGCTCGTCTGCGGATCGCCGACGGAACGGTAGTCAAACCACGACTCGTTCATGATCGCGATGATGTTGACGGGTGTCACGCTATCCGCATTATCTTTTCGAAGATCTTCTGTTTTCGTCTCTTTCTCGCTCGTATCGGCAATCGCTGTCACTTCGTCTTTCGAATAGCCGTCCGGCGGTGTCAGGCGCATGTATTTTGCGACCGCGGTAAAACCGACCGTCGTTCCGTACTGGCGGTATGTCTTCGCCGGATTCCAGAGGTCACTGATGACACCGAACTCGGCGTTCCAGTTCAGATTCATGTACGCCAGGTATGTTCCGAGCATCAGCGCAGCAGCAGCCACGCGGAGCAGAATTTTATTCCTCGTTTTCCGTGCAAAACGGTATTCCCGGTTCTGCAGCCAGAGGCGCACAACGAGCATCATCGTGATAAACGAAGTCACGATTTCACCTGTGATCTCGAATTTGTAGCCGCCGACTACGTCCGCCGCCGTCGCAATGCTGTACAGGTCGATGAGCTGGAACGCTTCTCCGCGGAACAGATAAACATAGTAGAATACCAGACTCATGCAGAAATAAAAGATGTTCATGAAAATCATCGCGCGGCGGATGGAGTTCAGAAAGAGGGAAACGAAAATGGAAAGTACGAAAATGACACCGATATTCAACAACGCATAATACCATTTCATCTCCCGGAACTGGCTGTTTGTGACAAATTCCAGTGTGGCAAACAAATAGGCTGCGTTTGCCAGCATCAGAATCGGCTGTTTCCATCCCACATAGCGCGGTTTTGGTTTCTGGTCCGGCTCTGCAGCAAACCGGCAGAAACTGACGACTGTCGTCAGTATGATACACGCCAGCAGGCACGGGAACAGAAAGTGAATACTCCACTCCCGGTCTGCCGCCGTCGTATCCAGCAGCGGGCGCGCCAGAAACAGCAGCACTGCCAGCACGCCGAAATGCAAAACAAGAAACGCGCACCGGGCGCGCTCCTTTTGATTCTCTTTTAATCTTTGATAAAACTTCTGCATCGAAACTTTATGCTCCTTTTATAAACAAGAATTATAATCCTTCCGTAAACGGCTCGTCCGCCGGATAGCCGCCGCCTAATTTTTGCATACAGCGCTGGATGGAATCTTTTGAATTTCCCCAGTCCTTATCCTTGTTGCGGTAATCGAATTTGTCAGTAAACCATGTTACCTCTTCCTGCAGCCGCTGGTAATTTTCTTTCATGATTTTGAACAGAGTCGGGTAAAATTCCGCTTTCTGTTTATCATTCAGCTTTTTCTCCGCCGTTTCTACCAGATCCGCAAAATGCGGCAGACAGAAGCCTTTTCCCTCGCGGAACAGTCTTGCAAACTCCTCGTCTTTTTTGTAGAGATCAAAGAACGTATCAAGATAGCGGTTATAGTTTGCCTTGAAGTGATCGCAGACGTAGCACGAATGCGTCTTCTCATCAATCCACTGGCCGATCGCAGTCTCACGGCCCTGTTTGTCGAGGGATGTCTTCTGCATCCGCTTGAACACCGAGGATTTTCCCGGTGCAAACAGATCCATCTGTGCGGCAAGCTCCTGGTTCAGTTTTTTCAGATGGGTGGACAAAATCAGACCGCTTCCGAGACGGTTTCCGTAATCGTACATCATTTTATAGTGGTGGCGGCAGAATCCCATCGCGTCTGTTTCCGCACGCACATCATCCTCCATATAGGATGCGCCGGAACCGAGCGCAAACGAAATCGCATGCTGCTCTGCTTCCCGCTCCAGATAGCAGAACGGGCACTCATCTTCCGCCTTGAATGCATCCGTCAGCGGAATGGTATGGATCGACTCTTTCATATGCAAAAACCTCCGATTTTATTTGTTGGTGCTTTCTACAGCATACACAAAAACCTCTCATTTGTCAAAAGAACTCTTTTTCCTGTTTTCCTATTATTCTGATGGATAATTTCTATATTTTGCACAATTTACATGTGCATTATAAAAATTTAAAGTTGTTTCTTTTTGGTATTTAATCGTTTAAGATAAATATTATATAAGTCTTTGTATCACTCTGTTCAGAAAGGAGCCATAGCAATGGGAGAACGTCATACGGAGGAGATGCGCCTCCTCGGTCTTACCATCGCTTTTTATCGCAGAGCACGCGGATTAACGCAAAGTGAGCTTGCCGAAGCTGTCAAGATCAGCCGTACACATATGAGCAACATCGAAGCGCCAAACAGTCATACCTCTCTGTCTCTAAACAAGCTGATGGATATTGCGGAAGCACTCGAAATTCCGCTGAAAACATTATTTGATTTCAAACGGTAAGCCCGGAAAGCTTTCCGTTTTTTATAGCAGATTTTTGCAACAACCCCCCGCAGCCGGTGTGCGCCCGGTGCGGGGGGCTTTTTCTCTCTTATTTTCCCGAAAAATCCGGAGTTCCGTCAAGATTATACGGGGTCACCTGGTATACATAGTAGTTCAGCCAGTTCGTGTACAGATTGTTCGCATGTGACCGCCATAAAAGCACTGGTTTTGTATTTGGATCGTCGTTTTTATAATAGTTCTTCGGAATCTCAATCGGGAGTCCTTTGTCTTTATCGCGGTGGTACTCGCCGTCGAGCGTCATACGGTCGTACTCCGGATGACCCATCACAAAAATCTTTCTTCCCTCTTCCGCCATGCCAAGATAGAATCCGGCTTCGTCGGACTCTGCGAGAATCGTGACATCTTTGCAGGCACGGATATCGTCGATCGGTACTTCTGTGTGGCGGGAATGCGGTGCCAAAAACTCGTCATCGAAGCCTCGCACAAGCGGGATCTTGCGGTTGTTGACTTTGTGCCAGAACAGCCCGAATTTCTTCTCCGGAAGCATCCGTTTCTTCAGTCCGTAGAAATGATACAGACTCGCCTGGGCTCCCCAGCAGAGGAACATCGTGGAGGTAACGTGTGTGTTCGTCCAGTCCATGATCTTTGTCAGTTCATCCCAGTAGTCAACTTCTTCAAATTCCATCTGCTCCACCGGTGCACCGGTGATGATCATACCGTCGTAATAATTTTTCCGCACATCCTCAAATTTCACATAGAACGTGTTCAGATGGCTGGTCGATGTATTTTTCGCCTCGTGGCTTGCCACCATCAGAAAGGTGACATCAACCTGCAGGGAGGTGTTGGAAAGGGAGCGCAGAAGCTGCAGCTCGGTATCTTCTTTGAGCGGCATCAGATTCAGGATCATAATCTTCAGCGGACGGATGTCCTGATGAACCGCTCTTGTCTCGTCCATGACGAATATATTTTCGCTTTCGAGTATTTCTTTTACAGGTAAATCTGCCTGAACTTTAACCGGCATATTCTTTTTCCTCGTTTCTATTCTTCTTGATCTGCCGCGCTTTTCTCTGCGCAGACAGGCGGTTTGCTTTTTCCGGCAGGAATTTCTGCCGTCTGTTTCCGATTATAGCAGATTCCCGCGCGGGATGCAAACCGCCTTTGCAGATATTTCGTTATTCTTCTGTCATTTTCAGAAATTCCTCTTCTGAGATCACCGGCACGCCGAGTTCGCGTGCTTTCCGGTTTTTGGAGGAACTGGATGTCGTGTCGTTGTTGATCAGATAGCTCGTCTTTCCCGTTACACTTCCGGTGGCTTTTCCGCCGAGCTCCTCGATTCTTGCCTTTAATGCATTCCGGTTCGGGAAATGTTCCACACTTCCGGTGATGACGAAGGTAAGACCGGCTAATTTCTGTTCTTCCTGGCTTGCCTGCGGCTTCTCAATCGTCAGATACGACAGAAGGCGCTCAAGGCGTTCTTTATTTTCCTCATCCGCAAAGTAATCCACGATGCTTTTTGCAATCACTTCTCCGACACCGTCGATCTGCGCGAAATCCTCCGCCGATGCATTCCGGATCCGGTCGAGATCGAAATCGAAGGCTTTGCAGATCATTCTCGCGTTTGCAAGACCGATATTTAAGATGCCAAGTCCGAAAATCAGACGGGGCAGCGTTGTGTTTTTCGCGCGCTCGATGCTGTCGATCAGATTCTGGTATGATTTTTCACCGAAACCGTCCATCTCCACAATCTCGTCGCGGTAGCGGTCGAGACGGAAAATATCGGCAAACTCACGGATGAAGCCGTGGCCCACGAATTTTTCGAGCGTTGCCTCCGACATGCCGTCGATGTTCATCGCGTCGCGGCTTACAAACAGGGTGAATGCCTTCATGAATTTTGCCGGGCACTCCGGATTCGTACAGTAGAGGGTCTCGACATTATTCATCATCTGAATCCGGGTGGCACCGCCGCAGGCAGGACACGTTTCCGGAATATCGCGCACGCCGCTTCTCGTCAGATTCTCTGCGATCTGTGGAATGATCATGTTTGCTTTGTAGACAAGGATTTTATCACCCACACCGAGATCCAGCGAACGCATGATACTGATGTTGTGGACGCTTGCGCGGGAAACCGAAGTTCCTTCCAGCTCGACCGGCTCAAAAACCGCAACCGGATTGATGAGACCGGTTCTCGACGGGCTCCACTCAATTTCAAGCAGAGTGGTCTCCTTCTGTTCATCCGCCCATTTGAAGGCGAAAGCATTCCGCGGGAATTTCGCGGTTGTGCCAAGTGATTCTCCGTAGGCGATATCGTCATACAACGCGACAAGGCCATCGGACGGGAAATCGTTTGTCTCGATTTTCGTGGAGAAATATTGCATCGCCTCGTCGAGGTTATCTCTGGTGACAACCTTGTATTCCACCACCTCGAAGCCCTGCTCTTTCAGCCACTCCATCTGACGGATTCTGGAATTTTCGAAATCCTGTTCCGGAGCGCTCACAAGCGCAAATGCCATAAAATGAACGTGGCGTTCTGCCGTAATCTCATTGTTCAGCTGGCGCACAGAACCGCTGCAGAGGTTCCTCGGATTCTTGTATTTCGCATCGACATCCTCAATCTCCTCGTTGATCTTCTCAAAATCGGAATAGCGGATGATCGCCTCGCCGCGCAGAACCAGCTCTCCCTGGTACGGGATTTTTAAGGGAATATTTTCAAACACTTTTGCATTGTTCGTGACAACCTCTCCGATCACGCCGTTTCCACGGGTGACGGCCTTTGCGAGGGTACCGCCGCGGTACGTCAGAACGACGGTCAAACCGTCCATCTTCCAGGATAGCAGCGTTTTGTGATCCCCGATGAAGCTGCGGAGCACTTCCACATCTTTCGTTTTATCAAGGGAAAGCATCGGCGACTCGTGCGCTTCTTTCGGCAGTTCGTCCATCGCCTCGTAGCCGACTTTTGTGGTCGGGCTTCCGGCGAGTGTTACGCCTGTTTTTTCCTCTAATACCTGCAGTTCGTCATACAGCGTGTCGTACTCCAGGTTGCTCATGATCTCCCGGTCTTCCTGGTAATAGGCTTTTGCCGCTTCGTTCAGCTTTTTGACCAGTTCCTTCATCCGTTCTGTCCCGTTCATCGCTTTTCCTCCCCGATCTGCTTTTTCAGTTCTGCTAATTCTTTTTCCGTTAAAGGGCGGTACTCCCCTGTTTTCAGGTCTTTCAAGTGAATATTCATGATCCGCACACGTTTCAGCTTTGTGACACGATATCCTAATGCTTCGCACATCCGCCGGATCTGACGGTTCAGCCCTTGCGTCAGAATAATCGTAAAGCTGCGCTCTCCCGTTTTCCGGATCCGGCACGGGCGCGTCACGGTATCGAGAATCGGCACGCCGGATGCCATTTTTTTCAGAAATTCCGGTGTAATCTCTTTGTTTACCTCGACCTGGTATTCTTTTTCGTGGCGGTTTCTGGCACGCATGATACCGTTTACGATCGCACCGTCGTTCGTCATCAGAAGGAGACCCTCGGAATCTTTATCGAGTCTTCCCACCGGGTAAATCCGCACCGGGTAGGACAGATAATCGATGACGTTGTTTTTCTCCCGTTTTTCCGCAGTACAGACGATGCCGCGCGGTTTGTTGAAGGCGAGATAGACTTTTTTCTCCTCCGGGACAACGGTTTTGCCCTTCACAACAACAACGTCGCCAGGCTCCACCTGCATGCCGGTTTCCGCGCGTTTTCCGTTGACGGTAATCTCTCCCGCTTCTGTCAGACGGTCCGCCTCCCGCCGCGAGCAGACGCCCGCATCACTTAAGTATTTGTTCAAGCGCATGGTTTTATCCTTCCAAAAAAGCAGTTTCATAAAAACCAGAAACTGCTTTTTTTGTTTTGTATTATTCTATTGTTCCTACTGAATGCTCTCTACATATGCTCTCAGGGAAGCATCTGCATCGAGTGCATTCTGATAATCGTTCTGAACCTGTTCGATCAGATTTTTGACTTCTTCGTTTTCGAGCGCCGCTTTCATAGCCTCGGTTACGGCCGCATCGCTGTCGGTATCATCCATGATTTTCAGGCTGCCGTCTTCTTTCGTGTAGAGATAATACTCCGAAAGCATCGGCAGGGTCTGGTTGATTCCCAGATATTTGCATCTGCTGCTGACAAACGCGATGTACGTTCCGTCGCTTGGACCGCTGATCGTGTAGGCCTTTACATCTCCGTATGACTCCACGTCGCTTTCTGCCTCAATCTGCGCCTGCTCCTCCGCGGTCAGATTATCTGTTACTGCAAAAAGACCGTTGATATCCCTTGCACCGAGCGCGGTGTAATACTGCTCCAGCACGGTGCTTACTTCCGGGACATTGTCCGCGGCAAAGGAGACAGCCGTATTATCGGTATTCTCTGTATTACTGGTATCGTCTGCCGCTTCCGGCTCACTTGTCGGCTCAGCCTCTGCATCCGGCGCGCTGGCGGTATCGGTACTGGAAGCATCTGCACTGGAATCATTCGCGGAATCCGAAACGTCCGATGAAATGCCTGTGCTGTCCTCAGAATCTGCTTTGCTGTCTGCTTTTACCTGTGTCTTTTTATCCGGCACATTGTTTCCGGTGCTGCTGCTTGTTACGGTTCCGCCGCTCGATTTTCCATCGTTTTTTGGTGATACCAGATGAACGATGAGAAGAACCGCTGCCACAATCAGGAGAATTGCTCCGATCAGAAGCATGTAGCGCAGATTATCGGAAATCCATTCCCGGATTTTATCTTTTGTTGTCATTGGTTTTGCCATATTTTTCCTCCTTCATCAAAACTGATCCGCCGGATCAGTTATTGATATGCTCAGTAAGCAAAAAAACCTCTACTTCACACCGAAGCAGGGGCTTTCCTTTTCCTGCGCCGGTCCTGCCCGCCGCAGCATGCCATGTAGCAAAAACGCGTCTGGAGGGATTCGAACCCCCGACACACGGTACCGGAAACCGTTGCTCTATCCCCTGAGCTACAGACGCTGATGTGATCTGTTTTCTCAACCACACTATGATAGTTTACCACAGACTCCTGCAATTGTAAAGTATTTTTCCCACCCAGCCGCCCATTTTTTTCTTAAATTATTCGCAGACTATTCTGCCACACAGCTTACGTTTCTTCCTCACACAGCGTCAGTTCCCCGCTTTCCCGGTGGTAATAATAAACGTGATCCGACAGAATCTCCTGCGGCTTGACCGTCTTTTCATTCACGTCCCGTACCATGTCGGAAAGACACTCCTCCGGGAACACATCATAATCCGGAATCACCATGCACTCGTGGATACTGCTCGGAATCACATAAAGACTTGCCTCAAAGCGCTGCGAAAGACTCTCCAGCACGCCGGGATAGCACATGCAGATTGCACCCAGCTTTCCTCTGCGGTTGCTGACCAGGTAAAACTGTTCCGCCAGCGGACCAAGCTCGAACAGGGGAAACGTTACTCCGTACTCCTCTTTCAAATACACCATAAGGCTGTCTGTGCGCACCGGCAGATCCCGCAGGGTGTTCTCCCAGGCACGGGCATCCAGCTCCTCCGCCGAAATTCCCCACAGCTCCCGGTGCGTCTCGTGGATCAGAATTGTCGCATCCGGCACGCGGTTTCCCCGCATCTGGTAATAGTACACGACCGCGAGATCGAGAAATTTTCTGTGCGGAACTTCGGAGAGCAGCGTACGGTTTTTCTCCGCATGAATGAGCTCGCAGTAGATCTGCGGCGCAGCATTTTTCCAGTTGGTAAAAAAGGCAGCTTTCTCCGGTCTTCTCGCCTCCGCTTCCACTTTCCGGTACTGCTCCAGTACCTTTTCTGCAATCTGAGAAAGCGGCACGCCCTGCAGACAGCATTCATACAGAAGCTCCACGTAGATCGTCGGTGCAATCCAGTCCTTCTTTCTGCTGATGACAAACGCCTCTTTTTCGATACCGTTCAGCTTCTGCACCGATTCTACCTTTACCTCAAAATCATCGCCGGCTTTTCTTTTCAGCAGCGCGGCAAGCTGCTCTTTGAACATCTGATAGTCCATTTTTTCCCACCTTTCCTGTTTGATTGCCTTTTGTATTTTTGCTTTACGGAACAAAAAAGCTCCGGAAAACACAACTTAAAAACCTCTGTACAGATCTGTATATGCCAGAGATTCGTTGGTTCGCGGAACTTCGAACGATGAGAAAAACGGGCCCGGGCTGCTTCCGACAGCCTTTATCAGCCATTTTTCAGACGAATATTCTATTTATTTAGAAAACCGTGTCCGCCACAAAGAAAGTTGTGACGGACAACGGCGGGAACAGTCTTACTTATACACGGGACAGATATTCACCTGTTCTGGTATCAATTTTGATTTTGTCTCCCTGGTTTACGAACAGCGGAACGCTTACGGTAGCACCAGTCTCAACGGTAGCCGGTTTGGAAGCACCCTGTGCGGTATCTCCCTTGAAGCCTGGCTCAGTCTCGGTGATCTCAAGCTCTACAAACAGAGGCGGTTCGATTGCGAATACATTTCCGTTGTAGGAACATACTTTAACCATTTCGTTTTCTTTTACAAATTTCAGAGCATCTCCGATGGTCTCTTCGTTCAGAGCGATCTGCTCATAGTTTTCTACGTTCATGAAGTAGAATAAATCACCATCGCTGTACAGATACTGCATGTCTACACGCTCGATACGAGCCTGCGGGAATTTCTCAGTCGGACGGAAGGTACGCTCTACCACACCACCGTTGATGACATTTTTTAATTTTGTTCTTACGAATGCAGCTCCTTTACCAGGTTTTACATGCTGAAATTCAAGAATCTGAACGACCTGACCATCGATCTCGAGGGTAACGCCGTTTCTAAAATCTCCTGCTGAAATCATTCTGATTTTTCCTCCTTAACATAGTACGATGCGCCAAATGCGCACCATAGGCTTATCTTATAATATAATATTTTTCCCGATTTTTCAACTGTTTTTTTTCGTAATCCTGCCGCGGGCCAGATCACGCTCATAAAAGAACAGTACAATGTGCTCCAGATACCGTTTCAGAACGATCTGAATTTCCTCTTTCGGATTGATCGGCTCGGTCAGAATATTGTAAAGTCCGGTTCGTTTTGCACCGTACACATCGGTGAAAAGCTGATCCCCGACAAAGACCGCCTGCTCCTCTTTAATCCCCATTCTCCGGCATGCCTCCTGGTAGTTTTTCACCGAAGGCTTGTGCGCATTTTCGATATAGATAGAACCGACCGCATCGGCAAACGGAGCCACACGCGGTTTCTGATTGTTGGAAAGCAGACAGGTGGAAAAACCAGTCTCCCGAAGAGACGCAAAGAACGCAGCCGCCTCCTTCGTTGCCGGCGCACCGTGCGGAACAAGCGTATTATCGATATCAAAAATCACGCCCCGGTATCCTTTCCGGTACAGATCCGCGTAATCGATCGTATAGGCACTTTTTTCTCTCCGGTCCGGGTAAAACATCCGCATCAGTATAGTTCCCCGGTTCTTCTGGTTTTTTCCACTCATCTTCTTTCTCCAATCCTCTTTTCGTTTATACAGTAACTTTATTCTTCTTTCAGAAACTCCTGCAGAGCCTCAAAATTTGCTTTCATCTGGTCATAGCCGTGCTGGTAAAATTCCCGCAGCTTCTCCTCGTCCTTTTCGAGACGCGATACCGCCGGTATCTCCGGGCGGATCACAAAGACGGAGCCTTCTTCTTCCCATTTTTCGATGCATTCGAGCACCTGGTTATAATGTTTCGCGCGGTTTACAAGCGCACGCACGAGATTCGGGTATTTGCGGAATGCCGCCACATACAGCTCCCAGCCTCTCGTTCCCTCTTTTTTTCGGTAACCGAAATTCCGTGTCAGAATAATGACATTTTTTCGGTGTCCCGTCTTTAAGGAACGGATAATCGGGATCGAATCGGCAACACCGCCGTCGACGTACTCGTTTCCGTCGATCTCCACCATCGGGCAGGCGATCGGCATGCTCGATGATGCACGACCAATTGCAAGCAGACGTTCTTTATTTTCGCGGTCATCCAGATATTCCGCGCGTCCCGTCTCACAGTTTGTCACAACCAGCTCACACGTCTGCGGCGATGCAAAATACGTATCAAAATCAAATGGAAAAATCTCATACGGATACCGTTCGAACACCATATCCATGTCGAGCAGTGCTTTTTTCTCAACGATTGTCTTGATATTCTTATTGACGTAGCGGTTTTTCTCATCCGTGACAATCATACAGTCCCTCGTTCTGCCAATCTGGCGCGATACATAGTCCAGCGCATTGCAGGCTCCGGCGGAAACGCCAATCACATGAGGGATATAATACTCCTGCTCCATCAGAAAGTCCAGCGCTCCTGCTGTAAAGACGCCGCGATTGGCCCCTCCTTCCAGTATGACTGCTCCGGATTTTGTTATGCTGTAATTTTTTGTCTCATTCATTCTCCTGCACTCTCCTATTTTTCACAATGACACATTACTTCCTGCACAGAGCAATGCCGGAGCAGATCGGAAAATCCCGACACGCTCCGGCCCTTCTGCCTGTTTTATCTGTTTTCCAGCGGAACATAGTCCACTTCATCTTTGACACTCTTGTACGCCGGGCGGATGATCTTGTCGGTGTTGATCAGTTCCTCCATCCGGTGTGCACTCCAGCCGACGATACGCGCGCAGGCGAACATCGGGGTGTAGAGCTCCAGCGGAAGATCCAGCATGCTGTAAACGAAGCCGCTGTAGAAGTCGACGTTTGCGGATACACCTTTGTAAATATGGCGCTCCTCGCCGATGATCTTCGGAGCCAGTTCCTCGACCATAGCGTACAGCCGGTAATCTTTCTCTCTGTGTTTTTCTTTTGCCAGCTGCTCAACGAAGCTCTTAAAGATGCGCGCACGCGGGTCGGAAATGGAGTAAACCGCATGGCCCATACCGTAAATCAGACCTTTCTGGTCGAACGCCTCTTTGTGCAGCAGCTTTCTTAAGTAATTCGATACTTCTTCCTCATCCGTCCAGTCTTTGACGTGTGACTTCATATCGTCGAACATCCGCACAACCTTGATGTTTGCACCGCCGTGCTTCGGTCCCTTTAAGGAGCCGAGCGCCGCTGCAATTGCGGAGTACGTATCGGTTCCGGAAGAAGAAACAACATGTGTTGTAAAGGTCGAGTTGTTACCGCCGCCGTGCTCCATGTGGAGAACGAGGGCAAGATCGAGGATCTTCGCCTCCAGCGGAGTGTACTTCTGATCCGGTCGGAGCATCAGAAGAATATTTTCTGCAGTCGAAAGCTTCTTCGACGGGTTGTGGATATATAAACTTTTTCCCTTGATATAATGGTTGTACGCCTGATAGCCATAGACGGACAGCATCGGGAAAACAGAAATCAGGTTAATGCACTGGCGAAGCACATTCGGAAGGGAGGTATCATCTGCGTGGTTGTCGTACGCGTACAGGGTCAGAACGCTTCGGGACAGAGTGTTCATCATGTCCTTGGTCGGCGCTTTCATAACAACGTCACGCACAAAGTTCTTCGGCAGGGACTGCTGCTGTTTTAAGATTGTCTTAAAATGATTGAGCTGCTCTTCATTCGGCAGATTTCCAAATAAGAGCAGATACGCAACTTCTTCGAATCCCATACGGTTTTCACTTAAAAAGCCCTGGGTCAGTTTTTCCACGTTGATGCCGCGGTAGTACAGACGTCCGTCACACGGCGTTTTGACGCCGTCAATGATATCCGAAGACACAACGTTTGAAATCTGTGTCAGTCCCGCAAGGACGCCAACGCCGTTGATATCGCGCAGTCCGCGTTTTACATCGTATTGCCCATACAGCGAAACATCCATTTTGGAGTTATCCAGACAGATGTTTGTCAGTTCCTCTATTTCCGGTGTTACTTTCATGCTAAAAGCCATATGCATTCCCCTTTCTCTTCTCTCTTTTTACTTACTTTCACTCATTATAGCATTAAACCAGGGGATTCGTATACTGAAATTTTTATAAACATTCGGAAAATTTTCGTAAGATTTTGTCTCACAAAAGGTATCAGGCTTCTGTTTTACATGCATCGAAGGCTTGATCCAGTGCGTCCAGGAAGTCTCCCATCACGTAATACAGCGTCTCAAACCGCAGATAATCGAGGACGTTTTCATCCCACATAAACTTCAGCACCGGCGGGAATTCCTCATCGGACTCCCAGAACTGGAAGACGAGCGGCAGAAACGGAAAGACATGAAAAACAAAAGCAGCGTCTCCCGGGGAATATGGTTTTCCGCTAAGGGAAACACATGCTTTTTTCAGCTGTTCCACATGCCCGTCATACCGTGCGGCGCGGCTGTCGTGAACGCCGGACGCAATCGTTCGGCCTTTGATCGTTCCCTTTAAGGAATTGGTGCGCGCATACGTGCCGGCGAGCACAATCTCCTTCTTTCCGCAGCAGAGCAGGTCGAAAATCGTCAGTGTCTCATTGAAACTGCCCTGGTGCACATGAAGAAAATGGTCTTTTGAGCCCTCTACAACGCCGGTATGGCGGTTCACTCTCCACTCCTCAAAAAGGTACGGCACATAGAAATAATCGTCATCAAAGGCAAAGCCATACTTCCCTTCGATCTCCTTCTGATCGTACGTCAGAAAGCGCTTCTGCATCTGATCGCGCATTTTAATATAGTTCGACACTTCCATTTTTTTGCCTCCCGCTATTTGTCGAGCATCTTTTTCAGCTCGTCCATGAACGTGTTGACATCCTTGAACTCGCGGTAAATCGACGCAAAACGGACGTACGCCACCTGATCCAGGTCTTTTAAGTAATGCATGACCTTCTCTCCGATCACAGAGCTTGGAATCTCGCGTTCCTCGCCGTTGAAAAGCTCCGTCTCCACCTTGTTGACCATCTCGTTGATCTTCTCGGCGGACACCGGCCGTTTGTGGCAGGCGCGCAGGATGCCGGTCTCGATTTTCGAGCGGTCATACTGCTCGCGGTTCATATCTTTTTTGATGACGATCAAAGGGATCGTCTCCACTTTTTCGTATGTCGTAAAGCGTCTGCCGCAGACATCGCACATCCGGCGGCGGCGGATCGCATTGCTGTCTTCAATCGGGCGTGAATCCACAACCCGGGTATTATCCTGATTACAAAATGGACATCTCATATCTTTCGTCCTCGTTTCTAAATAAGTATTTCGGAAAGTTTTCTACTTTTACAGTATACGCATTTTTCCGTGAAATTCAAGTCAACTGCAGCAACATTTTCGCATATGTTTTTCCATAGGAATCTGTAAAAAGGAGCACCGCATGCGCGTTGTAGATCTCCGCCAGAAAGAAGTTATCAATATCTGTACCTGCAAAACGCTCGGCTGTCCGATTGATGTGGAATTCAATCCAAAAACGGGACATCTTACCGGACTCGTTCTTCCGGGTCCTGTGAAATTCTGCGGCTTTTTCTGCCACGGCGAGGATTTTGTGATCCCATGGGACCGCATCTGCCAGATCGGCAACGATATCATTCTTGTCGAAATTCCGGAAAAAGAGAAAAAGCAGCCCTGATCAACGGATATGAAAACCGAATTCCGATTCCAGCGGAATCTTCGTCCATTTTGCATCCGTGATTTCGATGTAGCTGGAGGTGCGGATCCTTTTGATCATCTCCGTGATCGTCTCCTCATCACCCTGCACCTCCATCTCCACCGTCTCATCCCAGCAGTTTCTCACCCAGCCGGTCAGTCCGAGCTGGTAGGCAGCATAATACGCCCGGTAACGGAACCCCACGCCCTGCACCTGGCCGTAGAAAATCACATGGTACCGGATTTCTTCTTTTTCGTCTCTTCTGTCTCGTTTCTCTGTCTCGTTCATATTTCTCTGCCTCCCAACAGTCATTGCCTAAAATTCGTCTGCCGTCGCACAGTACAGCGGAAGCGGGAACCAGTCGGATGGAATGTTCTTCCAGATTTCAGATGGAACCTTGCTTCCCTTACTTGCCAGCGGTGAAAGAAGCAGTTCCTGCGCCTGCTCCCGGTTGAGTACATCTGCCCCCGGATGGGCTTCCCGTGTCACGGTCACAGTTCCATCTTTTACCGTCACGGTCAGCGGCTGTCCCTCCAGTACGGCGAACCACGTTCCATCGCTGATGCCCATCGTCTCTGCTTTCATGGTCAGCATTGCCTCGATGACGTCTGCAAATTGGAAAATACGGTACATCGCGGAACCGCAGCGCTCTTTTGTGAAGCTTTCGCAGACTTCCGATAACGCTGCTGCTTTTCCGGTCTCATACACCGGAATGGAAATGAAAAGAGAGTCAAGCGCATTTTCTTTTAAATAAGCGGCAAGTGCAGGAACGAAATCCTGTTCCTCCAGCACTTCTGCTTCCACAACCTGGTTTCCGCCGCAAAGTGCCAGATATCCGATCCGCTCACCGTTTTTCCAGATTGCAATTGCCTGCTCGCCGAACGTTTTCAGGCAGGCTTTCACATCCTCTCTTACCACGTAAAGCGGTTTTTCCTCATTCAGCTTCTTTGCAAAGGCTGCCGCCTCTTCGTCCGCTTCGCCGTTTTCCGGAAACAGCGGCGCAAAGGTGTAAGCGGAGAGTTCCCCGTTTTTCCAGGTATGGCGCACATTTGCCACATCCAGGTAAAACGTGTATTTTTCACTTCCCGGCGTAAAGCCAAAGTAGGCATACCGCTGTCTCTGGCCGTCCAGTGCCAGAAGATCACACGTTCCTTCCAGATCCGTAATCCAGTCGCCAAGAAGACGCTTCATGTGGCCTTCGCCCCTTGCCTTTGGATGCACGGAAACGCTTCCCACATATCCTGCGCGGAGCAGCTTACCCCCTGCTGCCATTTGCTGTGGAAGCACCGCAATCTCGGCCCGGAGTCTGCCGTTTTCCGCAACAGCGACGCGGTGGATCCGTGCCATTTCCGGTCCTGCCTGATAAACCCTTGGAATTAACTGCTCAAAGTCGTGCGGACGGTGTGCCGTGCTGAACACGTAGTTTGCAAGTTCGATGCAGTCCTCCCACTCTTCCGGCTTTGCAAGTCTGTACTCTGTCATAATGTAAAAACCTCCTGATCCTAAAAACCCTTTTGTTTTTGCTCTTCTTTTTCTCTATCCTAACGGATTTTTATCCTTTTGTCACGAAAATTCCGAACAAATTGCAATATTTTTGCTATATCTGGTAAAAAAAAGAAACGCGCCCGGAAATTTTCATTCCAGGCGCGTTTCCCTTTTCTCAATGTTTCCTGTTTTACTGGATTCCTTTTACGGTGTAATCCTGTGCCTCTACGGCTGTTTTCAGCACATCGTCTGATACCGGAGCTGTCAGTGTTACAACGGCTGTTCCTTTTTCATGGCTTACTTCTGCGGATGCAACACCCTCGATTGCCTCAAGTGTTTTCTTCACTCTTGCCTCACAGTGGCCGCACATCATGCCCTCGATTGTCATGGTTTTTACCATTCCCTGTTCTGTTGTCATGTTCAGATCCTCCTTTGGAATTTCGTTTTTGATTCTTTTATCTTTTGACGCGTCGTGCATCCGAAACAGATTCAGACGCAGGGCGTTTGTCACAACGCAAAGGCTCGAAAGACTCATCGCCGCCGCACCGAACATCGGGTTCAGCTTCCAGCCGAACAGCGGGATCCATACGCCCGCAGCCAGCGGAATACCGATGATATTGTAAATGAAGGCCCAGAACAAATTCTCGTGAATGTTCCTGAGGGTCGCACGGCTTAAGCGGATCGCTGCCGGTACATCGGAGAGGCGGCTCTTCATCAGGACAACGTCTGCCGCATCGATCGCGATATCGGTTCCTGCTCCGATGGCAATACCGATATCCGCACTGGTCAGAGCCGGTGCATCGTTGATGCCGTCTCCTACCATCGCTACTTTTCCTTTTTCTTTCAGGCGGCTGATGACCGCTTCTTTTCCATCCGGCAGAACGCCTGCGATGACTTCGTCCACACCTGCCTGTGCGCCGATGGCACGCGCGGTGCGCTCATTGTCTCCGGTCAGCATCACGACACGGATTCCCATATTCTGCAGCTCTTTCACCGCACGCGGGCTGTCCTCTTTGATGACATCCGCAACCGCGATCATACCGAGCATCTTTCCGTCTTCACTGAAGAACAGCGGTGTCTTTCCTTCTTCGGAAAGTTTTGCTGCCTGCTCTTCCATCTGTTTCGAGAGAACCGCTTTTTTCGTAATCAGTGCGCGGTTGCCTCCGCAGAGCTCTTTTCCGTTCCGTTTTGCCACAAGGCCGTTTCCAGGAAGCGCAGAGAAATCACTGACTTCTTCGCGGGCCAGGCCTTTTTCCTCTGCAAGTGCAAGAATCGCACGGGCCAGCGGATGCTCACTTTTCTGCTCCAGTGCAAAGGCACCTTTTAAAAGCTCCTCCTCACTTACACCGTCCGCCGGGACAAGATCGGTTACCTGCGGCTCTCCGCTTGTGATGGTTCCGGTCTTATCGAGTGCAACGATCTGTGTTTTTCCTGTCTCCTCGAGAGAAACTGCGGTTTTAAACATCGTTCCGTGTTTTGCTCCCATTCCGTTTCCGACCATGATCGCAACCGGTGTTGCAAGGCCGAGCGCACACGGGCAGCTGATAACGAGAACGGAAATACCTCTTGCAAGAGCAAAGCCGACGCTCTCTCCTGCAAACAGCCAGATCACAATCGTAGCAAGTGCAATGCAGATAACGGCCGGCACAAAAATACCGGAAACTTTATCGGCCACTTTGGCGATCGGCGCTTTTGTCGCTGCCGCATCGCTGACCATCTGAATGATCTGGGAGAGTGTTGTGTCTTCTCCGACTCTCGTCGCCTCACAGGTCAGGAAACCGGACTGGTTTAAGGTCGCCGCCGATACGCGGTCGCCGGCCTCTTTATCCACCGGAATACTCTCGCCAGTCAGCGCGGATTCGTTGACGGCACTCGTTCCCTCCAGGACAACGCCGTCCACCGGAATATTTTCACCCGGGCGGACGATGAAATGATCGCCCTTTTTCACCTGATCAATGCCGACTTCCACTTCTTTTCCGTCTCTTAAGAGAACGGCGGTCTTCGGAGCCAGCTTCATCAGACTCTTTAACGCATCGGTCGTTTTTCCTTTGGAAATCGACTCCAGCATTTTTCCGACGGTAATCAGGGTCAGAATCATGGCTGCGGACTCGAAGTAAAATTCATGCATATAGCTCATGACTGCATCCATGTCCCCCTGTACCTGCGCTCCCGTCATGGCAAACAGGGCGTAGACGCTGTATACAAACGATGCGGTAGAACCAAGCGCTACCAGCGTGTCCATGTTCGGTGCTTTATGCCAGAGGCTCTTGAAACCGCTGATAAAGAATTTCTGGTTGATGACCATGACCGCAACGGTAAGCAGGAGCTGTACCAGTCCCATTGCGATGTGGTTTCCTTCAAAGAATTTCGGCAGCGGCCATCCCCACATCATATGGCCCATGGAGAAATACATGAGCGGAATCAAAAGAAAAACGGAACTCACCAGACGGCGTCTCATGACCGGTGTTTCCTTGTCTTTCAGCATCTCTTCGTATTCTGCTGTGGAAGCCGACTGTGATGTGCTTCCCTTCTCGCCTTTTTTCGATGCACCGTAGCCTGCATTTTCCACGGCGGCAATAATCTCTGCCGGGGAGGCCGTTCCCTCCACGCCCATGGAATTTGTCAGAAGGCTGACTGCGCAGGATGTGACACCGGGTACCTTTGACACGGCTTTTTCGACACGGGTCTGGCAGGCGGCGCAGCTCATACCGGTTACATTGTACTGTTCCATCGTATGTCTTCCTTTCTGTAGTTCTGGCTTTTCTTTTTCGCATACCCTAATGGGGTATCTTATTTTCTTCTACACTATATACCCTGTCCGGGTATTTTGCAAGTGTTTTTTCAAAAAATTTCCACTTCTCTTCTGCCATCCCCCGCACAATCCGGCCGGACCATCCTCAGAAATCCCTTGACAACCCGGCGCATGTATTTTATATTGAAGCAATCATGGATGATTTTTTGTTACAGTTCACAGGTGCCCTGCGAACTGTAACATTCGCAGCCCTCATTTAAAGTTTTGCTTCGCAAAAGGAGGGCTGCTCACACCTGAATCATGTTCTTACGCAGCGAAACAGCAAGTGTTTCACTGCTGAGTGAACAGTAACGGATTTTTCTTTTTTCATCCTTCGGAGGTTTTTATGATTACATATGATTATTATCGCATTTTTTACTTCGTAGCACAATATCACAGCTTTACAAAAGCCGCGGAAATTCTGAAAAACAACCAGCCCAACATCACACGGTGCATGAACAATCTGGAAAGTGAGCTTGGCTGCAAACTTTTTATCCGTTCCCACCAGGGTGTCACACTGACAGCGGAGGGCGAAAAGGTGTATGAGCGTGTGGCCGTTGCCTACGAACAGCTCCGCACGGTTGAGGAGGAGCTGGCTCTTGAGCGGTCTCTTGAGAGCGGCCTTATCACAATCGGTGCGAGCGAGACGGCACTTCGTCTGATGCTGCTCTCCCGCCTGGAGCACTTCCACACCCGCTATCCGCACGTCCGCCTGCGCATCTCCAACCACTCGACGCCGCAGGCCATCCAGGCGCTCGAAAACGGTCTGGTCGACTTCGCAGTCGTCACAAGCCCGGTGGAAATCCGCAAACCGCTGCACAAGATCCCGATTTTCCCATTCCAGGAAATTCTGATCGGCGGATCGAAATATGCATCCCTTTCCGCAGAGCCGCATCATCTCGGCGAATTGTCAGAATATCCTTTTATCTCGCTTGCCAAAGACACCGGCACGCGGGAGCTGTACGCCGAGTACTTTCTGAATCACAACCTCGCCTTCCACCCCGATATGGAGGCGGCGACGACGGATCAGATTCTTCCTATGGTCGAGTATAACCTCGGCATCGGATTTTATCCGGAGGAGCTGGCACGCGATGCCTTAAAGAGCCGTACCGTCTGTCGGATTCCGCTCATCGAGGAGGCCCCCAAACGTGAAATCTGTCTTATCATCAACCCGCGGCAGCACCAGAACGCGGCGGCAAAAGAGCTGATCGGGGAGCTTCTGGAACGCGTATAAGATTTTATGAACTTTTGTTTGAAACAGAAAAAGACCCTGCGTACCGGCGGACGGAACATCGCTGCTCCATCCTTCCCGTACACAGGGTCTTCTTTTTCGTTTATGCCTGCTGTCCGGCAATCTGCTCTTTTTTATGCGGCATGGCAAAGACCATCGCCGTGTAGGAAAGCATTGCGCCTGTGATGTAGAAGAACATCAGAAATCCGCTCCGGTTCAGCACAGCGATGCGGACGATTCCAATCCAGAAACCGACGTTGGACGCCAGGGAGAACACACGCGCAAACATCATGTTTTTCTCCTCACCCTTTGCCAGGCGGACGATCAGCAGCAGCATGGCCGCTGAAAAGAATAATGTCATACAGCACTCCAGAAATACTTCCATTTTTTCAGCCTTCTTTCTTCACTCTCTCCTATTTCTCAGCGGTACTTTTCCAGTGACATCAGAAGGAAGCTCACCAGAAGAAGTCCGCAGGAAATCCAGATTACATGGATTCCATACAGCATGGAGAACACGCCTCCGATTCCGGCGCCGATGGCGAAAGCCAGAATCACGCCGAAATAGTATCCGGCCTGACGGAGCTGTTCTTTTTTCTTATCCCGCAGATACATGGACAGCGCTGCGGTTCCGCTTCGCAGGTTTCCGATGCACATGGTGCTTGCATACGAATAACCGCCGACCTTGCGGAAGGTCTGTACCTGAATCGCGCACGCAAACGATACGAGCATCGCCGCGAGCATATTATAAGAGGACGGAATAAATCCGACGATCGCAAGGATCACAATTTCCGCCGCGAGAAGTACCTGCCGCCAGTGCAGCCTCTTTGCATATCGGTAATGCTCCTGGAAATTTTCTGCCAGAAATACACCCATCGCAAAAAAGAGGATCGGGAAGAGATACCGAAGGCCTGCCGTAAAGTTTCCTTCCAGAAAGTTCTGGCTCATCAGCACAACGTTTCCCGTCTGGGCATTTGAGAATACTTCATCTCTGCAATTGTACGTGTAGGCATCCTGAAAACCGCCGGACAGCGCCAGAAACATACTGTTAATAAATGCTTCCGACATCTGATTTTCCGAGAGCAGGCGTCCTACAAAGCTTGCTTTCTTTTCCATACATTTTCCCTTTCTTTCAACAGACGGCCCGGCTTTTTGGTGCCTGCCGTTTTGCTTCCCTTATTATAACCGCCCGCTTTTTGAGATGGAAAAACGGATATCGTATTATGCTCATATATTTTTCATATGACTATATTGATACAAAATCATTTTAATATGATACACCGTAAAAAAGGGAGAAATTTTGTCACTTTGCACAAACAAAATTTCTCCCTTTTTGTAAATTGTCTTTATTGTTCTAAAATTTTCTTACTTTCTTCCTCTCTGTTTCTCACTCTGCTCGCGGTGATACTGCAGCGTGTAGAGCTGGTAATATCTTCCCTGCGCTGCTAAAAGCTCCTGATGCGTTCCATGCTCCACGATTTTTCCGTGGGACAGTACGATAATCTCATCCGCATGCTGGATCGTCGAAAGACGGTGCGCTACGATCAGCATCGTTCCGATGTTCTTCATCTTTTCCATGGAATCCTGGATCAGAAGCTCGGTTTCGGTGTCGATGTTCGCCGTCGCCTCGTCAAGGATCATGACCGAAGGCTTATGGATGATGGTACGCGCAAACGAGAGAAGCTGGCGCTGTCCGGCGGAGAAGTTGTTTCCTCTCTCCCGCACCGGCTCGTCGAGGCCGTGATCCAGCTTGTTGATAAACTGGTCAGCATTCACGTAATGGCAGACGTCCATGATCTCTTCATCGGAAATCCCCTCCTCGCGGAGAATAATGTTGCTACGGATCGTTCCCGAGAACAGGAAGACATCCTGCAGCATCTGGCCGAATTTTTTCCGCAGGGAATCGATCTTGATCTTTCGGATGTCGATGCCGTCGATCAGAATCTCACCCTTCTGGAACTCGTAGTTCCGGCAGATCAGGGAAAGAATCGTCGATTTTCCGGAACCGGTGGAACCCACAAATGCGATTGTCTCTTTCGGGTTGACGTGGAACGAAACGCCTTTTAACACCCACTCGCCCGGGATATAGGAAAACCATACGTCGCGGAACTCAATTTCGCCCCTGATGCCGGTAAGCTCGATCGCATCCGGCGCATCCTGCATTTTTGGCTCGAGATCCAGAATCGAGAATACTTTCTCGGCGGATGCAAATGCGGACTGCAGCCAGTTGAACTGCTCCGCCAGGTTCTGGATCGGGTTGAAGAATTTTGAAATATACATGTAAAAGCTGACGATCATACCGCTGGTAAGCGTCTGGCCGAGGAACGACGTTCCCTCCAGATAGCCCTTGCCGCCTAAATACAAAAGGCAGAGCACGGAGCTGATATACAGCATGTAGACGAGCGGACGGAAAATACCAAACACGAAAATCTGCTCCTGCTGTGCGCGGCCGAGTGCGTTGCTCTTGTCGGTAAACTCGCGCATCTTGGCATCCTCGCGGTTGAAGATCTGTGTGATTTTCATACCGGAAAGGTTCTCCGACAGATACGTGTTGATGTCCGTAGTACAGTCTTTTACTTTCCGGTGTGCTCTTCGCGAGAATTTGCGGAAAATAATCGAGAACAGCACGATAAACGGCACGAAGCAGAGCACCATCAGCGTCAGCTCATAGTTCAGAAACAGCATCGCAATCAGAATACCGATGATCACGAAGAAGTTCTTCAGAAGATTGACCAGAAGGTTGGTGAACATCAGCGAAATCGCGTTCGTATCGTTTGTCGTTCTCGTGACAAGCTTTCCGACCGGAATCTCATTTAACTGCTCGTGGGAAAGGCGCTCGATGTGGACGAACAGATCCTCCCTCATATTGGAAATGATTTTCTGACCCGTTTTCTGCAGAATCACGGCCTGGAAATACGTGCACGCCATCGAGACAAGAAGGATTGCCGCATAGCCCGCTACCCACAGAAACAGGGTATTCAGCGCGAATTTTCCAACGACGAGCTCCTCAATTTTGCCGACGATCAGCGGCGAAATGATATCGTACGCGATCGAAAACAGCATCAGAAAACCAACAACGATAAACTGGCGGTAAAACGGCTTTGCGTAATCCATCAGACGCTGCATGATTTCACTGTCTTTCATGTTCCGCTCAAAGCCGGTTTCTTTTTCTCCATCTTTCACTACAAACGCGGCCACAATCAGCAGGGTGGAAATCACGCCGATGATCGCGCCGACCCAGAGAATCGGATAATAATTGTGCATTTCTACTCCTCCCCCGCTTCCTCTTCAAGTTTCTGCAGATCGACCATCTTGCGGTACGCCGTGCAGGTCCGGTACAGATCCTCGTGTTTTCCGACTGCATGGACTTCTCCGTCCTCGACGAACACGATCTTGTCCATCTGCTCCACCGTTGAAATCCGGTGTGCGATCAGAATTGTCGTCAGTCCCTCACGTTTTTTGAGATTGTCGAGAATCGTGCGCTCTGTTTTGGTATCGACCGCAGAGACGGAATCGTCGAGAATCAGAATCGGTGCGTGTTTCATCAGCGCACGCGCAATCGAGATTCGCTGCTTCTGTCCGCCGGAAACCGTCACACCGCGCTCGCCAAGAACGGTGCGGTAGCCCTCTTTGAACTCTGCGATATTGTCATGGACATCGGACATCATCGCCGCATCCTCAATGGCCTCCTGGTTTTCGTCATCAAAGGCGAAGGAAATATTGCCGGAAATCGTGTCGGAGAACAGGAAGTTGTCCTGCGGCACGTAGGCACAGCCCTCACGCACGGAGTGGATGGAAACGGTGTTGACATCGTGGTCATCAATGAACAGTGTTCCGTCCGGCACGTTGTAGGTGCGGAGCAGCAGATCGACGATGGTCGTTTTTCCGGAACCGGTCTTTCCGACGATGCCGACACTCTCGCCCGGCTCAATGGTAAACGATACGTTTTTCAGCACATCGTACTCCCCGTCCGGATAGCGGAAGGTCAGATTGCGGAACTCGATTTTTCCATGGATGGACGGCAGATCCTGCACACCGCCGCGGTCCTTCACATCGACTTTTGCGTCAAGCAGTTCCGTAATACGGTTTAAGGACGCTTTTCCACGGGATGTCTTCTCGATCAGCATGGAGACCGCCATAATCGGCCATACAACGGCCGAGAAATAGCCGATATACTCGACAAGCTGGCCGGCATCGAAGCTTCCGCAGTAAACGAGATAGCCGCCGTAGCCTAAGATTACGCAGATGACGGACTCGACAAACAGCGTTACCATAATGTTCAGCAGTGTGGAAATTTTGGTATATTCTACGTTGATGTCCTCGTTCTCGCGGTTCAGTCTACGGAACATCATCAGCTCTTTCGTCTCTTTGACGAATGCTTTGATGACAGCAAGACCGGAATAGTTTTCCTGCGCGAAATCGGACAGCTCGGAAAAGGCCGCCTGGCGCTCTTCCCACTTTTTCATCAAGTATTTGCCGAGCGTTGTGCCGGCGGCCATCAGAAATGCCATCGGGATCATGGAAAGGCCGGTCAGGAAGTGGTTCATGCGCCACATTTTGATCACGGCAAGCAGGCCTAAAAACAGCGCATCGCAGAACATCAGAATACCGTCGCCGAAGCACTCCTGCACGGTATCGAGATCGTTCGTGTAAAGACTCATCAGGTTTCCGACTTTGTTGACCTGATAATACTCCTGGGACAGCTCCTTGCTGTGCGCGAACATGCAGGTACGAAGATCGGTCACCACGCGGATCGCGGAGCCGAAAAAGCAGACCCGCCACAGGAAACGGCCGACTACCATGACGATAATGGTAATAATCATGGGCCGGCAGACCTGATCCAGCAGAAATTCCATATCAAACACCGCCGCCTGGCCGTTGACCAGAACAGGGTCGCCGTTCATGCCGTTGATGACCATGCGGTACAGCTCCGGTATGAAAAGCTGGAAATAATCTACGAGAATCAGCGCTGCAAGACCGAGAATCAGAATGGGCGCATTCTTCAGGTAGTATTTGTTAATGTACTTTCCAAATATCATATATTTTCTCCCTCTTTTTGTTTTTGCCATTGTCTGCTATGATCTTTCTGACCATAACAGTCCTTCCCTTTTCCAAAGCGTTTTCGCCCCGGAATGCCTCCTTTCTTCTCCTGCATTTCACAGCTCCGATGCAATTTTAACAGAGATAAACAGAAGGAACTGGACTTTGAAAAATCCAATTCCTTCTGTTCCAATTCACATTCCTGCTCCAAAAGCGTTCCGCTTCTTCTTTGCAGGACACCGTTGTCCTGTGAATGTTTGTTCTATTTTTTAGTATACGGTTCTTTTTCTCTCCCGTCAAGCATTTCACGCGTTTTTCTGTTTTCTTTTTTATTTTTTGCCGTTTTCCGCTTTTTTTGCGCAAAATCTGCGCATTCCGGTTAAAACAGCCAAAAGAAGAAGAAGGCTGACGCCAAGTGTGATCCACCACGTTCTGGTCACGGCTGCAATCAGATATCCCACCAGGCAGACACACGCCGTAACGGCCGCATACTGCATCTGCGTCGATACGTGGTTCAGATGGTTGCTCTGCGCACCCGCACTTGACATAACCGTCGTATCCGAGATCGGCGAAATATGGTCCCCGCAGACCGCCCCTGCCAGGACGGCGGATACCGAGATAATCATCATCTCCAGATTTGTTCCGGCTGCGAACATGCCCGTTGCAATCGGCACAAGAATCGCGAACGTTCCCCAGGAGGTTCCCGTCGAAAAGGAAAGAAACACCGCCACGGCGAACAGCACCACCGGGATAAAAATACTTGCGGATGCATGGTCTCCCACGACGCTTCCGACAAACTGGGCCAGGCCCATCGCATCACCGACGCCTTTTAAGGTCCATGCAAAGACGAGAATCGTAACCGCCGGAACCATCAGCTTGAAGCCCTCGGACAAGCTGTCCATAAAGCTCTTGAAGGTGATGACCTTCCGCGGCAGATACAGCGCCATCATAAACAGGATCGTCACGACGGAGGCAAAAATCAGACTCGTCTCTGCATCACATCCTGCGAATGCGGAAATCACATTGTCCGCGCCGCCGAGGAAGCCAGTGTAAACCATCGCTCCGATCGCTGATACAATCAGTACGGCAACCGGGAGCACGAGGTCAATGACTTTTCCGTTCGGATTGACCTCCTGCTCGGAAACCTGCTCAAACTCCTCGCCTCCGGTCGTGAAAAGATCACCTTTGGCGGCATTATCCTCGTGGAGCTTCATCTGACCAAAATCAAAGCCGGTGTAGCAGATGTAAAAGACCATCGCAATTGTAAGGATCGCATACAGGTTATACGGAATTGTCCGCAGAAACAGCTGGAATCCGCTGATTCCCGCATCCGCCGGCACATACGAGTTGACGGCTGCCGCCCAGCTTGAGATCGGCGCGATAATGCAGATCGGCGCTGCGGTGGAGTCGATGATGTATGCGAGTTTCGCGCGGGAAACCTTGTGGCTGTCTGTGACCGGGCGCATGACAGAGCCGACTGTCAGACAGTTGAAATAGTCATCCACAAAAATCAGAACACCAAGCCCCATCGTTGCCAGAAGCGCACTCCGCTTCGTTTTGATCTTCGTCCCCGCCCATTTTCCATACGCCGCCGAGCCGCCGGATTTCGCCATCAGCACGACAACCATGCCAAGCAGGATATCGAAGATCAGAATGTTGATGTTCATGCTGTTCCGTAAAATTTCAAAGAAGCTTGTGAACGCATCCCACGGATGGAAGCCGGTGTACAAAAGGACACCGACTGCCGATCCGATGAACAGGGAACTGTAAACTTCTTTTGTTACAAATGCAAGCAGAATTGCAAGCAGCGGCGGGACGAGTGCCCACCAGGTTCCGATAAACATTGAACCATTCATGTCGTCTGTTTTCCCTTTCTGCTGTTAAGTTCGTTTACACTTCCGGCGTCACAATTTTTCCAGCTACTGCACATGCTGCCGCTGTCTTTGGAGATGCCAGATAAATTTCAACTTTAGAAGTACCCATTCTTCCAAGAAAGTTTCGGTTGTTCGTTGCTACAACACGCTCGCCGTCAGAGAGGATTCCGCCCGCTCTTCCGCAGCACAGACCGCAGCCTGGATGTGTAATCATGGCGCCTGCCTCTGCCAGTGTATCGAGAATGCCCATTTTGCTTGCCTGCAGATAAATCTTGCGGCTTGCCGGTGTTACGATCAGTTTTACGTAGTCGGCTACTTTTTTGCCTTTTAAAACCTCGGCTGCCGCCTGCAGATCCTCGAGACGGCCGTTCGTACAGGAACCGATGAAGACCTGATCGATCGGGGTTCCCTCGAGAACGCTGGTATCACGGATCTTGTCTACCTGGGACGGGCATGCCATCACCGGCACGAAGTCCTCAGCACGGTAAGTGATAGTGCGCAGATATTTCGCATCCTCATCGCCTTTTAAGCTCTTCTGATAGTCATTGAGTTCGATCTCGCAGTATTCTGCGGTCTTCTCATCCGGGGTAAAAAGTGCACATTTGGCACCTGCCTCGATCGCCATGTTGGCAATCGTCATACGGCTTGCCACGGTCATATTTTCTACGGTGTTTCCTGAGAACTCCAGTGCGCGGTACGTTGCGCCGTCTGCACCGAGGTCACCGATCAGACGCAGGATAATGTCTTTTGACATCACATTTTTCGGCAGCTCGCCTTCGATGACAACTTTGATCGTCTCCGGCACTTTGATCCACATCGTACCGGTTCCGAGGATGCTCGCCATCTCGGTGTAGCCGATTCCGGAAGAGAATGCACCGACACAGCCGTATGTCGTCGTGTGGCTGTCGGTTCCGAAAACAACGTCGCCCGGTTTTACGTAACCTGCCTCTGTCATTAACTGATGGCAGATTCCGTCGCTTCTGTGTACGTTTTTCATGCCGTATTTCTTTGCAAATTCATCGCCTTTGTGGAAATGTCTCGTATCGTCCACCTGGCTTGCCGGAACGAGGTGGTCGTAGATCAGAACGACTTTATCCGGGTCCCACAGTTTGGTAAAGCCCATCTCCTCGAATTTATCGCCGACAAACGGGATGAAGATATCATGAATCATGACTCTGTCCACGTTGACCGTCACAATGTCGCCCGGTTTTACGTCTTTTCCGGTGTTGTGGCGGATGATTTTTTCAATTACTGTATTGCCCATCGTTTCTTCCTCCCGCTCTTAGTCCAGTCCGTTGCGCTTGCGCATTGCCTTTACCAGGCCGCCTGCCTGAATGATATCCATCAGGTTCTCCGGCAGAGCTGCGATCGGGTATGTTTTTCCGTTGTAATCAACATGCTCATTCATCTTGACGGTGATGGTGTCGCCCTCTTTGATATCGTCGTGCAGATCCGGCTGCTCGATCAGAAGAAGGCCGTTATTGATGGAGTTGCGGAAAAAGATCCGAGCAAAGGATTTCGCGATAACGCAGGAAATGCCGAGCGCCTTGATGATCTCCGGTGCCTGCTCTCTCGAGGAGCCGCAGCCGAAGTTCTTTCCTGCCACGATGATGTCGCCCTTTTCAATCTGTCCGGCCAGTTCCGGGCGGAGCGGGGAAAAGCCGTACTGTTTCATATCGTCAATTGTCTTTAAAGCAAGATACTCGGTCGGGATAATGATATCGGTATCAATATCGTCTCCAAGCACCCATACTTTTCCTGTAAATGCTTCCATATGTTTATTCTCCCAAAAATATTATGTATCCCTCAAAGAAAATGGTCAGATCTGATCTGCCGTCGCAATCTTTCCGGCAATCGCGGATGCGGTTACCGTAGCAGCGGATCCCAGGTATACTTTGGAGCTTGGATGACCGGCACGTCCCTTGAAGTTACGGGTTCCAGTGCTGATCAGCACTTCGTTCTCACCGATAACACCCTGGCAGCTTCCCCAGCAGACGCTGCAGTTCGGGTTCATCACAATAGCTCCTGCCTCCATGAAGGTATCGATGATACCCTCTTTTAATGCCTGACGGTAAATCGTCTGACTCGCCGGAACGACAAGGAAACGGACGCCCTCTGCGACTTTCTTTCCGCGGATGATCTCTGCGCCGACGCGGAGATCTTCGATTCTTCCGTTGTTGCAGGATCCAAGGAATGCTTCATTGATCGGCGTTCCGCAGGTCTCTTCTGCCGGAACAACGCGGTCTACGAAATCCGGTTTTGCAACAACCGGGCGGACTTTGGAAAGGTCAAAGGTGTACTCTCTGACGTATTTTGCGTCCGGATCGCTGTGGAAGATTTCTTTTGGCTCTCTTCCGTGCTCTTTCAGGTACTCGATAGCTTTCTCATCTGCCTCAAAGATACCGGTCTTGGCGCCGGCCTCAACTGCCATGTTGCAAAGTGCCATACGGTCGCTGATGCTTAAAGTCTTTGCACCCTCACCGGTAAACTCCATCACCTGGTAGTTGCATCCGTTTGCGCCGACCTCGCCGATGATGGTGAGGATCAGGTCTCTCGCATAAACGCCCTCCGGCAGTTTTCCTACAAGATTGAATTTTACGCTTTCCGGTACGAGTACCCAGGAAGTTCCCGTTACCATGCCGTACAGGAAATCGGTACAGCCGACACCGGTGCCGAATGCGCCGAGTGCTCCGTAAGAGCAGGTATGGCTGTCAGCGCCGAAGATCAGCTCGCCCGGGCGGACATAGTTCTCAATCATCACCTGATGGCATACACCTTTTCCTTCCCAGAAGTCAATGTTGTTCTCTCTTGCAAAATCACGCATCTTTTTCTGGGATGCTGCTGTTTTCGGGCTGTCGGACGGCACGTTGTGGTCGACGATGAAAACGAGCTTTTTCGGATCCGCAATGTGCGGGTGGTTTAATTTGTTGCGGTACATATCAACCGTCAGATGGGTGGTTCCGTCGTTGCTCATCAGACGATCCAGTGTTACGGTGTGGATATCTCCCGGCTTTACTTCCGGAACGCCGGCTGCAGCGGCGATAATTTTCTCTGCAATTGTCATTCCCATGGTTCTTACTCCTCCTCGCGGTTCAAAGAAGCAATCAAGCCTCCCTGATTCAGTATGTTCTGCATATATTCCGGCAGTTTGGTGCAGGTGTACGTTTTGCCGTTCACCTCTGCGGTTCCCTCGGACATATGGAGGACCATGGTGTCCCCGTCTTCTACGGCATCCGGCAGGTCTTTACAGACAATCGCCGGCAGACCGATGTTGATGGCATTGCGGAAAAAGATTCTGGCGAAGGATTTTGCGATGACGGCCTGCACGCCGAGTGCTTTTAAGACGCCTGGTGCCTGCTCTCTTGAAGAACCGCAGCCGAAGTTTTCTCCTCCTACGACAAAATCTCCCGGTTTTACTTTTTTTGCAAAGTCCGGATCTAACGATTCAAACGCATGACCTTTCATCTCATCCAGATTCGGCAGAAGCAGATACTGGGATGCGATGATCTGGTCTGTATCAAGGTCATTATGAAATTTAAAAATTTTACCCTGTTCCATTTTCTTTCTTTCGTTCCTTTCGCATAAAAATTCTGACGAATCTTATTGTATCACAAAAGATATGGTTTGCAAAAGAGAAAATAGCAAAAAAAGCAGACCGCCGCACCAAAATTCCGGTACGACGGTCTGAAAGTCTGTTTTAGTGGGTAGTTCCCATTGCTTCTTTTACTTCTTCTTTGTTGGTTACGACTGCCTCGATGCAGTATTCCAGAGATTTTGCAATCGTTTCCAGCGGCATGCTTGCCATGGTGCTTGCTTTTCCGACTACCTGCTCGCATGCGAACGGTACGTGGATGAAGCCTGCGCGGATGTTCGGATATTTCGTCGCGCACAGGTGAAGCACATTGTACATGACGCAGTTGCATACGTAGGTGCCTGCGGTGAAGGATACGTGGCACGGAAGGCCGTGTTCGCGGACGTTCTGAACCATTGCTTTGACCGGAATCGTTGCAAAGTATGCGGTCGGGCCGTCTGCCTGCAGCGGTTCATCGGACGGCTGCTCTCCGGCGTTGTCCGGGATTCTTGCGTCTGCAAGGTTGATGCCGACTTTCTCTACGGTTACGCATGCGCGTCCGCCTGCCTGTCCGACATCGATAACAACGTCCGGATTGTGCTCTTTGATGGCTGCTTCCACACAGGAAATACTTCTGGTAAACTCGGTCGGGATCTCAACTTTTACGATCTCTGCTCCGGCGATGGTATCCGGCAAAAGTTTGATGGCCTCGAATGCCGGGTTCACGCTCTCTCCTCCAAATGGGTCAAATCCTGTTAATAAAACTTTCATCGTCTTTTCTCCTTTTGTCTCTTAATTTTTGTCTCCTGGTTCTGTCCTTTAGTATAACACAGGCTCGGGTGCAATAATCTTTCCCCAGTCCATAATCTGACGGTTATCGGTAAAAATATCGGGTTCCCGGCAGACCAGGTCGAAGTGGCCTTTCGCATTCTGCACGCCGCCGAGCGCGATATTGCGTCCAAGCCCTACATGGAAGGTTCCATACGCGGATTCATCCTCAATGTAGCAGTTGCCGAGGCAGTTCGAGCACGAATTCAGTCCGATGCCAAGCTCTCCTGCGATATAAATCCGTGGATCGAAATATTCCTCCATGTACTTCTTTAAGCGGATGCCGGTCGGTGTCTCCTCGATATCGACGATTCTGCCGCCCTTGAAGATGATTCTCGTCGGCTCATCGGCTCGTCCGATGTATCCCAGCGATCCGTCGAGCACCATAATGCCCTCTGTCTTTGTCTCCTCGATCGGCACATAGACCTCAATACTTGAGGACGAATAGCCTTTTCCGTCTCTTAATACGCCGTTGAAAAATCCCGGATTGCGGTTCTCTTTGTAGAACATCATATCCGTTCCTGCCGGTGTCGTCACATGCACTTTGCCGGATGAACGGAGATACTTCATAAACAGCTTTGCCATCATGCGGCTCTTTTTCGTGTCCATCAAAAGGAAATCGAACTCCAGAAGACTTCTTCCGTCGTTCGTCGAAAGCGGAAGCGACAGAAACTTTTTGTGCTTCTGAATCGCACGCTTCGCTGCTTTTGTTGTCACAAGCGAATACTCGGTCGCTGCAATGATCGCAGTGTAGGGATCAAAGACCGCCTCGTTATCGTCGAAAAAGATGCCCACATGGCGTCCTTTATTTTCAACAATCAGTGTGTTGACGGACCGCGCTTTTTTCCGCGCCTGCATTTCCAGCGCTTTCGCCTCCGCCTGATGCTCCTTTGATGTCACAATCAGTACTTTATCCCACGCTTTTACTCTTACCCATTCGTGGATGATGATCCGGGCCCCCCGTTCCATGTTCGGTGTCATTTGTTTCTCTTCCTTCTCCTGTCATATCTAGTCGACCATTTTACGGACGTTAAGGCCACCGCCCTTCCCTTTCGGAAAATACGATGACCTTAGTTAGTCTGTCCTGACGATTTACTTTAATACTATCATATAACAGATCTGGAATACAAGCATAATTAATCCAACCAGCACCTGATTTTTGATTACGCCCCAGCGGTCCTTCATATTCAGGATTGCAACCGGTACGATATTGAAGTTTGCTGCCATCGGAGTCATTAAGGTTCCGCAGTAACCGCAGGTCAGTGCGGTCATACCGATGACTACCGGATTTGCACCGTATGCCAGTACGAACGGAGCACCGATACCAACCGTCATAACGGTGATGGCTGCAAATGCATTACCCATGATCATGGTGAACAATACCATACCAACGGCATAAACGATGATACCAATATTAACATTTCCTTTCGGAACAACTTTCTCTACGATCTGTGCAATAACCTCACCAACACCGGCTGCAGTAAAGACACCGCCCAGGCAGCCAAGCAGCTGCGGCAGCATACTGAGCGGTCCTGTAAGGGAAAGGAAACGCTCGGAATCTTTCAGGAAAACCTGCGGTTTGTTCTCTTTCGAGTCGTATGCAACCAGGAAAATAATGGCTACGAGAACACCAAGTGTAATCGCGATCATGGAGCTCATATTGGAGAACAGTGAAAAAGCAAGGGAAAATACAGCAACACAGAATGCCGGAACGAAAATCTTCATTCCAATCTTCTTAAACTGTGCTTCGGTGTGTGCTTTTTCCGGTGCGTTTGTTTTTCCAACCTTTACTTTCTTGAAGATCGGCGGCAGACACATAATAATAACAAGGACACCGGAAACCTTGGCCGGAAGCCAGGTGCCAAGTGCTGTAACAATACCGAACGAACACCAGAAAATGGCTGTTCCGATTCTGGACGGATTTTCTTCATCCAGAAGGTTTTTAATGCCCGCGTAGATTGCAATCAGGCCAACGAGAATCCATACAATATTTAATCCGGCCGTATTAAATGCGGCTGGAACCTGTATAACTTTTAATGCGCTCATCTAGTGTTCCTCCTATTTCTGTGCCTTTTTGCCGGCTGATTTTTCATAGTATTTTTTCGAAATCCGATTGTCTTTTACAATGATATAGACACAGGAAACAACCAGTGAGAATAATGCAACCGGAATTTCAACTGCCGCAAGGTCAATCAGGCTTACTTCATAGCCAAGACCGGCAAGTGTCGTCTGTACCAGAATTCCACCGGCACCGCCGACAAACAGAACCTGGAAGAAGAACCAGGTGAAGTTCTGCATTGCTGCTGCAAGTCCTTTGACTTCTTCTAAGTGCTCTTCGTTTACGGTACCTTCTTTGTTCTCGATCGCACCTTCTGCCATCGGAAGAAGAACCGGACGGATGAATCCGGCAACACCGCCGAATCCTACGTTGAATGCACCGAACAGGCCATTTAATACGCCGTATACAGCGATCAGCTTGCCGGCTGTTGCACTCTTAACTTTCTTAATCAGGTTTGCTGCTGCTTCACGAAGACCGTTTCTTTCAAGCGTACCAGTAACGAGCAGGATCATCATGAAGATCGCCATGCTTCGGTTCGCTACGAAGTTGGTTCCGATGGTCTCAAGAAGACCGCCGACGCCAAGGCCGCCAACGATCCCTGTCGTAATCAGCGCCAGGAAAATGATGAGGATTGAATCCAGTTTCAGCGCGAATCCGACGATAACGATTAACACGCCAAGTAATTTGATGAGTTCCATACCTAAACTCCTCCTTAAATAAAATGTAGTTTTTTTTGGATACAGACTGCTCCGCACGCTCGTGCTTTCACAACCCTGTATCCTGTATTTCTTCCAGTTACCTAGAGACAATCATCGGTCTCTTTCGTATGTAGCTGGTCAAAATCGTTCCATCCTGCTCGGTAAAGCGGCAGTCCATAACGTTCCGCGCCTCCATGAGCATCTGTATTGTCACTTCGTCGTGCGCCACATGAGCCCGCGCACACAGGTTCAGGTATTCTCCCTGTGCCGTTTCATCCGCAACCTCGCTCGTATAAGCGACGGTTGTAATCCACGGATAGCGGATCGACGAATATCCATGCGCCGGATTCGATTCATACGGAATCCAGTAATTGATCATTTCTTTATAATAATTGGCCGGAAACAGTTTCAGCATCCACGCATGGGCATATTTTTCAAACTGTGCACTCCACTCCTGGTTCAGTGCTTTCATCTCCGGATACGCTGCAATCTTGTCTGCGATCACATCCTCCATGACCTTATTCACATCATAGTTTCCTTTGTATTCCGGATTCATTACATACCAGAAATAACCATATAAGAGCGATCTCGGAAGCCAGAAACCTTTGTAGGACGGGGAGGTATAACCAGAAAACTGCTGCTCCCATTCGTGACTTGGCACACCGTGATTATCCACCATCATATCCGGTGCATATTTCTCGTAAATCCGGCTGATGCCCATCGCTTCGCTGTGAATCGTATCCTGCTGGAAATAATGACGGTAAAACTCTTTTCCAAGAGAATTGAACCGCGCCACATGGAATTTCCACGTCGGATGCTCCTTCTGCAGTTCATAGTGAATCGCTGCACCGTCCACGTTTTCCATCGGGATCAGGATCAGATTCAGCTTATCCGGCAGCTCTTTGTAAACATCTTCTGTTAAAAGTTTCTTCAGCAGCATAAACGATGCATTCGTTGAGGCAACCTCGTTTGCATGGTGTCTTGCATTGATCACCTCGCTCGGCACTCTCGCCAGACGCTTTGTCAGCGACAGATATCCCTCGTACTCCGGTTTCAGCCAGACTGCATAGAGCTCGCGGCCTGTATAGGAAACGGCAATCCGGAAGACCTCGATACCCGGAACTTCTTTCAGCTCCTCAATGATCTCCCGATACGTATCGTATCCGATCAGTTCGTGCTCATGCAGGTTGATGTTCTCGATCCGTTTCGCCTTTGGCTTTTCTTCCCGCTCCGGGGTCTGTGCCGCGTACGATGCGCCGCTTTCTGTTTCAAAGACAAGCGCTGTTTCCGCAGGAACACAGCTGCATTTTTCAAGAACACCTTTCGACCACAGCGCTGCGTATGCTTTTACGGTAGCCTCTGCTGCGCCTTTCACTGTGATATGGAAATTCAGCTCTCCGTTTTCCCACGAAACTGCGGAAATCCAGGTTTCGACTTCACTTCGTTTTCTCTCTGCGGCAGCGGTCTCTCCGTCTTTTGTGATGCATGCCGCATCTTTTAACGGCTCTGTCAGCGTAACGCGAAAGACCGGCCGGCCCTCTTTCTGATGGATCACCGGCAGAATCAGGCCCGGTGCATCCAGCATCACGCCGGCTTTCTGAATGCCGTAATTTTTAAAATAATCACCGCCCACAAAATACATGTCCTCATGGAGTGCATCAAGCGATGAGATCAGATCCTCACGGGAACCGGTCGGCTCGTCCGGCTCGCTTACCGTAATGTCCATTCTCAGTTCGTGGAAGAACGGCTGCATCTCTTCCGCAACGGTTCCGCCCGTTTTTTCCTCGATATAGCGGCGGCAGTCCGGAAGGACTTCGCTCTGGTAGACATCCCAGATTTCTTCCAGATCAGTGCGGACTTTTTTATCAAGAATGGTCTTGCCATTTACTTCTGCTTTTATATAACCGGTCGACGGGTGAACTTTTCCCATCTGCGGGTATTCATTCATATACGGACGCTCCGACCACGCGGCCTTGTACGCATCCTCACAGCAGACGCTGTTTTCTTTGCTTCCCTGGCAGAGATATGTGATGTCATCTTCTCCCTCATAGGCTTTGAATACGACATTTTTTCTCTCGATACCGAGCTCTTTTACCAGAAGATCCTCAATCGGGTACAGCTCCTGCAGATAACGGATCGGTAGGTCGTACCATTTGTCCGGCGTCTCGGCACTCAGGTTGTGGTAAGACGGGATGGCTCCGTTTTCATCATTCCATTCCGTCTGGCCTTCTGGGAGAAACGGTTTGAAATAAACGGTAACCGTATCGGCTCCGGCCTCTTTCAGACGCGGAAGCATCTCTTCTGCCAGCCAGGAATAGCCCTGTTTGTAGGCACAGTAAATCGTTGTCTGTTCCGGCACAGCGCCTGCTTCGCGGATTTTTGCATCGATCGCTTCGCACATCTTCCGGCGCACGCTCTCGGTCTCGCTGACTGCTCCGGTGATTTTTACGGTGCTTCCCTCTTTGAGTTTCGGATAGACTTCCGTTTCCAGAAGTTCTTCAAATACTTCGACCTCCCACGGGAATTCATATACTTTCTCGTACATTTTCTGACCGGATTTGTAATTGTAAACTTCTGCATCTCCGGCCTCTTTTTTCTGCTCTTCGCTCCAGCGCGGCGATCCGTAAACCGCATAGGCGCCGCTTTCTTTTTCCTGTAAAGCTTTCAGTTCGGCAAGCTGGCCATCCTCTCCGCGTAGGATAAAATCATCCACCATGTCCATCAGGAGATCTTTCCAGCTTCTCTCACCGCAGATCTTTGGAAATGTATTGCAGAGGCGGGCGGTGAATGCAGTCAGTGCTTCGCCGTCTCCGCGCAGATACACTTTTACGCCGTCACCGTCTGTCTCTCCAAGGACCAGTTCTGTCTGATCTGCTTTTTCAAAAATAATCTGATTTCCCTTGTAACCCGCCTCGGCAAGAATGGTTCCTTCGTATCCTGTCGTCTCCATCCCGAAACGGTATGCCAGATCACACGCTGCAAGAAACATAGCATCGCTTGCGTCCTCTGGAAGCACCAGTTTTACATCGAGTGCATCCGGGAGGAAATCGTGATTCTGATCTTTTAAAAACGGACCTTTTTGGAACATTTTTTCCAATCCTGTTTTTTCCCGGAAATCCAGGTCGTAAACCGGCCCGATGTGGTCCGAAGCCGCCTCATACCCCTCCGGGGCTGCATCTGCTGTTTTCTTCCATAGCTTCCGGAATTCTTCTTTTGTTTCCGGTACCGGGATTTCTCCATCCGCGGCTGCAACAGGAAACACTGCCGTCTCTGCCTGGAAACCAAGAAGCAGCGCCGCCTCAACGATGTTTCGCTTCTGTTCTTTTGTCATATATGCTGTAAACCTTAACCGTTTCATGCATGCACCTCCGAAATCGTTATCGTTCACACATATGTTGTAACTGTAACCAGCGGTTGGATTCGTCATCCAAAATCCACCGTTTTCCGCACTGCATCATGAACTCAATTCTACTAAAATGTTCAAAAGATGTCAACCCGTTTCTGATTTTTCTATGAAATTTGCACAATCCCTCCAATAAAAACCAATTTTGCGTCCGTACTGTCTGAAAATTTTGTGGAAAATTTCTTTTTCCTCAAAAAGAAAAAGAGGCGTTCACAGCCAGCAGAAACATTTCTTTCCTGCGGACCGTGACAGCCTTTTTGCCGTCTTTCTTTTTCTTATTTCCAGACCGTATCGTAGTTGATCGGTTTATAGAATGCTTTTTCCCGGCTCTCATGATCATCCGGACGGTTGCCGAGAAGCCACATGGTTTTAGTTGCGACTGCCTCCGGGGTCATATCGTATGACTCGAGAATGTTGCACAGGGTTTTCATCTCATGGCCGACTTCATAGACGGTCATATCGCTTCCCTCGTGAGAAACCTGGGTACACATGATGATGAGTTTTTCCGGGTACTTCTGGCAGAGCTCGTAAAACGGCTCCTTGATGCTCGCCGGAATACCGCCGACACCGAAGCTCTCCACAATGATCGCATCGTAGTGCTCAAAAATCGCCGGAAGCAATACCGGGCTGATTCCCGGGATCAGTTTCAAGAGAAAAACGTTATCGCTTAATTTTTCATAAAAACGAACCGGCTTTTCATACGGCAGCATCGGCAGATACCGCAGAATCCGGCGGTCCTGTATTACCGCAAGGTACGGGAAATCGATGCTGGAAAAGGCATTGTAGCTCTTCGTCCGCACCTTCTTCGCGCGTGTTCCCGCGATGACTTTTCCGTCGAACACAATCTGTACACCCTGGGATGCATCATCACAGGCGTAATAAAAGCTGTCGGACAGGTTTGTCTTTGCATCCGTGATATCCAGATTGATCGGCCGCTGTGCTCCGGTGATGACGATCGGCTTTTCCGAATTCTGAATCATATAGGAAAGCGCCGCCGCGGTGTACGCCATCGTATCAGTTCCGTGCGCGATGACGAAACCGTCGTAATCCTCGTAATGCTCCTTCACCACTTTCACCAGCGTGCTCCAGTTCTCCGGAACCACATTCGAGCTGTCCAGATTAAACGGATTCACTGCCGTAATCTCACAGAGGCCTTCCACCTCCGGAATATAAGACAATAACTCCTCCGGCGTAATCTGCGGAGTCAAACCATTTTCCGTCTTCTTCGAAGCGATTGTGCCACCGGTTGCGATAAATAAGATTTTTTTCAAAATAAATCACTCCTGTTTTCTCGTTTGGTAAGAAGTTTTCTTTATCTTAGCAGACTTTTTCGGCGGTGTAAATGATGAATTTGGAAATCAGGGAACCAATTCTTTCCATCGTTTTATTCATTCACAGACATTCTTTTCAGAATTTCCGTATTCATTTCATCGTAAGAATTCCAATATTCCTTTCGAATTGAAATTCCCGTATAATTGAAAAGTTCTTTGATCATCGCCATGATTTTTTCGCTGCTGAACCCTGTCAATGCCACAATTGTTTCTTCTGTAACAGAAACAATTTCATGCGCCGCAAGATTACGTATATTTTCTTCCACGCTTCTTACATTTGCAATCAATTCTTTTAAATGAGCATCTTCCGATAAACCATCAAGCAGGATTTTTAAATGAATGGAATAAATATCCCCTCCCAAAAATTCTTTATTCTTCTCCGCATAATATTCTTTAAAAACTTCTTCTGCTCTTGTTCCCTCCAATTTTCGTTTTGACCACCATCTACGCTCTTTTCCATCTTCTCTTTTCTTATTGCAATAATCATTAATATCAATTTTGCACTGTTTTTTCAAAATAATTTCAAACAAGTCCACTATTAATGGTGTAATGGAACGCACGAAATCAACATATTCTTCTTTTTTTAAACGCAGTTCCATGTTAAGTGCATATTCAAAATATTTCCTCTGTGACGATGAACGGACCGGCAGACACTGAATCTTCGTTTTTTCAATCATTTTGTCTACACTCTTAAAATCCAGCAAAACTCTTGCATAAGCTAACTTTAGAAGATCCTTGTACTCTGTCGTCATTTCATCCGGCAATGTCTCTGCAATATCCAACGCAGCACTGTAATTATAAGCCAGCACATGCTTCTTTATAATCTCTTCTTTTTTTATATTTGCCAGCGTCGGGCATTGCACCTCTTTGCAGCGGTTCTCATAATTTTCTGCATTATCCTCATTTAATTCCCATAATGTAACCACATCATAATCTTTATGAACATGTTCGTTGATCCTTTTCTCTGGAGTTGCCACCTGTATCAGTTTCGCAGGGAATTCACCAATTGTCTGCAAAACCGCGAGTCCGCTTTTCATCGCCGGTGTGCCCGATGATATATTCAGCAGCAGCGTATCTGTCTCATCCATCGTTTGATACACTCTGCTTATAATATCGCGAAAATCCTGATAAAAATAATCGAATTCATGAACCTTTGTCAGTTCCCTTCTTTCGATTACCTCATATTCCACTTTTCGATTCTGCATCTGTGCCAACCGATCCAGACAGTAACGATATCGATTGTCCTTTTCCTGGTTGTCCAGCATCTCCTTTGACATATATAAAATGACTTTCTGCGGCTGATACACTCTGCAGATATGCAGCATAGATCCATCATGAATATTAGTAGATGAGATCGGATCTGTTCCTCCAACTGGTGTAAATAAAATAGTTTGATTCATTCTTCCCCTCCGTCAAATAATGATTACTTCTTCGTTTTTGATCTCCTGATTAATTCCAAACAAATTAACCTCTCCAGCCCCTCTGATTTTGTATATTCGAACACTATCCGTTGTCTTATCAATTAATTTCGGGATTTCTGCTAATAATTTTCGATACAAACTCTCCGATACCATTGCCTCAAATGCTGATTTCTGGACACGGAAGCCATATCCATTCATTTTCTTTGCAAAATCTGTCCGGCACTTGTTATTCACAATATCATAAATCACAAGAATGTAAACCTTTTTCTCCGTCTTTATTTCTTCTGTATTCCAAAAATAATTTTCCATCCAAACAGCGCCTTTCTTTTTATCGAATCAAGATCGGAGAATATTCTTCTACATTTTCTGTCTCGATTGCTTTTACAAACTGGTTAATCTGCATATTTAATGCCTGCCGGAAACTGACGCTGTACTCCACATAGGAAAGATACTTATTCTGGGTTCTGAATTTGGTTTCCAGCTTCTGGATATATTTTTTGAACCCTTCTTTTTCCAGAAATACTCCTGGCTGATCTATTCCACTGTAAAAATTTTCTGTCGTCAATTCATGTCCATTCAGCATACTGAGCGCAGTTGTATCAATTAATACGGCTCTCCACTCTTCCATCAGGTCACTCGCCAGTGTTGGGTGTTTTTCCCTGTCTTTGTGCATTACGCCAAAATACGGATTTAGTCCTTTTCCTTCGATTTTTCCATAAATTTCATTCAGAATAATGGAATATCCGAGGCTGATCATAGAGTTGAACGGATCCATCGGCGGACGTCGGGACCTTCCTTCAAATGCAAATTCCGGTTCGATAAGCTGTCCTAATACCTGAAAATATTTTCTGGCAGCAGTTCCCTCATACCCCATAAGCTGTTCAATACTTCCTGCATTCTGTACTTTTTTGCACATATACTGCATTTCATCAACTGCCCGCCCAACATCTGCGTAGCTTGACCTCGCATATCTTCTTAAAATTACAACCTGATTTCGGATTTTGGCATCAATGATCTTTTTTGAAAAAGCAAGCTTAAACTTTTCATTTTTTCCAAGATCCGCCTGTTTTCTCTGCCTTTGTACATTGACATGTGTCGTTGAAATCAGGCGGCCGTAATAGGCTCCATAGGTAGAGTAAAAGATGATATTTACTCCACGTTTCAAACATTCTGCCAAGCATTGCGTTGTCACCTGAACATTACCAAAAACTTCTATCACTTCCAATGTCTCCGCTGGAATACTCCTTAGCATTCCATCCTTGTACTTCACCTGAAATCGATTCTCAGCGACTCCGATGCTAGCTCCTTGTTCACAAACATATAGGTAGCTCATGCACTTCCCTCCCTTTGCATTTTTCACTCTATCCCACTCCATACTGTTTTCTGCCCCTAGCGGAGCATCTTCTTTTTTTATACGTAATGAAAGCACTTGGTGATAAGTTCGTAGAACCGTTTTCGTCCCCTATCGGGGAATCTACTTTCTCTACAAAGATGATATCTGCTATTAATATTTTCATGCGGATAGTTTTCGTCCCCTATCGGGGAATCTACTTTCTCTACCCGCTCAGGGTCGTTGAAAGAAGGGTGAGAATGATGCGTTTTCGTCCCCTATCGGGGAATCTACTTTCTCTACCGCATCCGGAAGCCTCTTCACGGTCGAAGAGTTTTCGTTTTCGTCCCCTATCGGGGAATCTACTTTCTCTACCGATGGCAACGGAAATTTTTCTGAATTTGCGGAAGTAGGTTTTCGTCCCCTATCGGGGAATCTACTTTCTCTACACTGAAAAAGTAGGTAATGAAAAAAGATAAGGCTTAGTTTTCGTCCCCTATCGGGGAATCTACTTTCTCTACACGCAGAAAGGAGAACTAAGAAGTAACTTTGCAAAGGCGTTTTCGTCCCCTATCGGGGAATCTACTTTCTCTACCGGGCGGTTGAGATTACGTCTCAAGATCAATTTGACAACTGTTTTCGTCCCCTATCGGGGAATCTACTTTCTCTACGTGAAAAAGCAAAAACACTTGAAAAACCAGAACAACGTTTTCGTCCCCTATCGGGGAATCTACTTTCTCTACACCGAAATCCTGAACGAGAGCTTCGTCATCCAAATCGTTTTCGTCCCCTATCGGGGAATCTACTTTCTCTACAAAGGAGAAAATCATGGTTAGAACAAAAATTGAAGTTTTCGTCCCCTATCGGGGAATCTACTTTCTCTACTAGAAAAGTCTATGGTTACACATCAACTTCATTCCAGTTTTCGTCCCCTATCGGGGAATCTACTTTCTCTACACTATCAATGGTAGTTCTGATAGAACTGGAAAATGGTTTTCGTCCCCTATCGGGGAATCTACTTTCTCTACAATAACGTTACTGTAAAATATGCAAACGAAGAGGAGTTTTCGTCCCCTATCGGGGAATCTACTTTCTCTACAGAAGAAATCGAGAGCAAAACCATCACGAATACAGACTTTTCGTCCCCTATCGGGGAATCTACTTTCTCTACCTTACGAAGAAAATCATAACAAATATCGCTTTGCTTTTCGTCCCCTATCGGGGAATCTACTTTCTCTACAGAGGGAAGAAAACAATGGACGTAGAGAAAAGAATTTTCGTCCCCTATCGGGGAATCTACTTTCTCTACCCATAGAGCTAAGCGCAAACGATCCACGAGAAAGAAGCATTTTCGTCCCCTATCGGGGAATCTACTTTCTCTACAATGAAAGTATTAAAAGCAAGCAAAGAACTCACAAAAATATTTTCGTCCCCTATCGGGGAATCTACTTTCTCTACATTTAACGTAGATGCTAAGACAGAGCATGAGATATTATTTTCGTCCCCTATCGGGGAATCTACTTTCTCTACCTGCAACTTATTCGAATGCGTTAAATATCATGCGAATGTTTTCGTCCCCTATCGGGGAATCTACTTTCTCTACCCCTGCCTCTAGAACCCCTCTGTTTATCAGGGTTCCGGAGTTGTTTTGCGGGGCAAAATTTAAAAATTGTTTTTCTATTTCTATTTCTTATGCTTGCGCCGCTTTTTCCCTTATTTTATGCGGTGCGGCGCAAAATTCTTTTTACTGCCGGGAAAACTCTATTCTTCCCATTCCCATATCATATAATTTTCCTTGATATTTCGTGCATTTGCATACATGCGGTGCAACTCCAAGGCCTACGTCCTTTGCATGTTTATGCTGTGCATACACTTTAGGATGCAAAGTATTTCGATTTATCTGATCAATCACGCGTACTGCTTTTCTGCCAAACATTGGATATAAAACCGTTTTTGCTGGAAATCCGCAGCCGCCGCCAAGCCAGACAATTCCTTTTTCTTTTGTTCCGCGATGAAACCGCATATAGAAATTATCATAGCATGTTTTCTGAAATTGATCCAGTGCAGATTCTATTTTTTCTATTGAATATGGGCATAACGTTCTATCGATGGTAAGGCTGAATCTAATCTCTGTCCCTGGTTTCAATGTTTCTCTCAAAATCGGTAGTGGTTTTTCTTCACCCTTCAAAGTTACGTCTATCTTTTGACTCAAAGTTAACTGTTCTAAATCAATTGGCTCACTATCTCCTACAAGTAGACCTGCCATGTGATCATTCACAGCACTATTCAGCCGTTGCTCCCGGCCTAGCGTGTAAAATGCCTGCTGCTCCAATTTCTGTGTTTCTTTCATCAAACACGCACGATCTGGTATTCTTTTCGCACGTTCCTGCGACTTTTCACTAATCTCCAAAGCAATTCTCTTATATTTTTCTGGATTATTTTCTATTTCCGATGCAAGTAATGCTGTCCGAAGCATTCCCTTTATACTACTTCCCGGCACATACGGCATTCCATACCCATCTCTACAAAATCCATCAATATCACTGCTTTTTTTCCTGGGTCCTAATTGCAAGAATGCTTCCCCAGCATCCATTTCGTATCGTTTCCATTCCCGCCATTCTTTTTCACTGATTCCATGGCTTCCCAGCCATTGCGCCAACGACGGACCTCTGTCGCCGCTGCTCATAAGATAGCTTGTAAATTCCCGTTCCAGTCCTTTTTTCCGCAGTGCAGTATACATTTTTTCAATATCAGGAATTACGACTCGATGATTTCGCGGCGCATAAATATATGCATTCTTTTTTATTTTTTCTCCAGACCCAACATAAATAGGCGATAAAGCATATATTTTTCCCTCATAGTGTTCTAAATAATCTTTCATCCCTATATCCTCATAAATAACGGCTTGGCATACCGATAAACCGAATGGTTTCCTCCGTCTGAGACATCGTAAATATCTCCCTCGAACTTCTTTTCAAAACAGGAACCCGCCTGAAAAACGTAGAGATCCTTTTTTCGCCTCCACTCCGGAGCATATTCCGGTGATGCTACAAATCCCGAACGTTTTTCCAACTGATAACTGGCCCCTGAGAGTGCCTCTTCAAGTTCTTCATCCCTTGGAAGTGCTGGCGAAAGCAGCATATATCTACCCGCCTTTTTTTCCAATTGCTTCATAAATTGTTCTGGAACTTTTTTCGGAATGCAGTTAAACTTTCCAAGTCCCGAAAACTTCTTTCCTCCAATTCCTGTATAAGACAAAGATTCCAACAATTCTTCCAACAACTGTTTATCCTCTTCCTGCTCCCATGCTGTCAGAATATACAAACCGCTTTTTTCTCCAAAATAGAAAACACCCACTCGATAGGGCAGTGTATCCTCTTTTTCTCTTCTTACCGCTGCCTGTGTTTCCTGCTGAAATTTTCCGAAATCTTTCATGTCAATTTCTGTCGGATCTAAAGTTCCCTCCAGGAAATCGTCCATCTTATCAATCGGCAGGAATTTTAATTTTTTGTATGCTTTTTTCTGCTCCGAAACGCCTTTTTTCACCGGTTCTACATACACCATTGGCTTTGGCACAAAATACTGCTGTCCCATATAGGGAAATGCATCTGAAAACAATAATCTTCCGCTTCTTACTGCATCCAGAAACTCTTCTTCCATCTGCATTTTTAATGCTTCGATATAAAGTGCCGAAAATAGCTGGTCTGCCTGAAACGTATTCGCTGTTTCATTCAGCATTCCTATTCCAAAATGAACACCGGTTAAAAATTCAAATTGAACAAAATCGCTGCGCAATGGCCTGCCAAGGCTGTGGCATAGCGATTTTC